>ERZ773233.6-NODE-6-length-225589-cov-11.575456_pt1 | contig 225589 bp, 226 predicted proteins | sample MGYA00580991_ERZ773233 | MGnify/ENA primary metagenome ERZ773233 (study PRJEB29015, sample SAMEA2738178) | human oral metagenome | biome: human oral; feature: human-associated habitat; material: saliva | place: China | collected 2161 ...
CGGAATAGCTCAGTTGGCTAGAGCACACGGTTCATACCCGTGGTGTCGAGAGTTCGAATCTCCCTTCCGCTACGATGAAAGCGCCCGCGCGGGGCGCTTTTTTGTTTTCGTCGAAAAATCCTGTACACTTTGTCACTTCTTTGTTTGCCTCCGCCATGCTAAAATAAAAGCTATCGCAATGCAAATACATGTACACAGGAGATCGCTTTGGATCAGAACAAAACGAATTACTCTCCCGCCCATATTCTTGCGAGAGAACATCTCTTCACCGTCATCTGTCTCTATACCGTCTTCTACATCTTCTGGTTCCGCCACCTGGAGCAGACGGTGTCCGGGGATTACCTCATCATGCACACAAAGGTCGATGAGTGGATTCCCTTCCTGCCGGTGTTCATTGTCCCCTACCTGCTCTGGTTTCTCTACATCTTCGCCGCGCTGGTCTATTTCAGCCGTGCGGATAAAGATGAGGCCGCGGACCTCTGCCTCTTTTTGGCGCTCGGCATGACGAGTTCGCTCTTAATCTGCACACTTTTTCCGAACGGCACCGACCTCCGCATCACGGCGAACCCCGCAAACGGCTTCTTTGAGCATTTGGTCCGGATGATTCAGCGCACCGATACCCCCACCAATGTGTTCCCGAGCATTCACGTCTTCAACGCGCTCGCGGTCCACGCGGCGGTCGCGCGGAGCAAGACGCTGCGCCGCCATCCCTTGGTGCAGGGGCTTTCCCTTCTGCTGATGGTTTCCATCTGCCTCTCTACCGTGTTTTTAAAGCAGCACTCGGTGCTCGATGTCCTCGGAGCGCTCTTACTCGGCTACTTTGTCTACGCCGTCATTTATGAGCAGAGCGAGATGCCTGCCCTGGTCCCCGCCGGCGCGGACGGGTTCCGCCGGAAGAAAAAGACGGCGCGCGCCTATCAGGCAGTCGGCAAAGACAGCCGAAAATAAACACACGCAAAAGACCGGACTCCCAGAGAATCCGGTCTTTTTCTTTGTCGTTTGCCTCAGTTGAAGCCGTAGAACTTCTGTGCGATTTTGTAGCCCGCCACGCTGATTTTTCTGCCGCCCTTGCCCGGAAGATTCATGCTCTGTCCGAGGAAGCCGAAGCGGATGCGGAAGTAGAGTCGCGGATTCAGTTCCTTTAAAAACTTCCAAATCTCCTTCTTCTTTTCGAGGTTCTCGGGAAGCTCGGACTTAATCGCGAGTATCGAGCATATGGTCATCATGATCTCGAGATACAGTATCATATAGCGTCTTAACTTCTTCGCCGGAATCTTGTAGGGGTCGTAGCTCTCCAGCATGAGTTTTGTCACGCGGAGCTGCTGGTCGATTCGCCCTATCATGACCTGCTCGTTGACCGACTGATCTTCTCTGCCGATATAATAGCGGTAAAAATTCACATCGAGGTAGTAGAGCGTCTTCACACTCGGCAGCGGCTGGTAGACAAAGATATTGTCCACATAGAAGGTGTGATCCGGCAGCGATAGCCCGCAGTCGCGGAGCAGGGCCGTGCGGTAGATGACGGAGTGCATGAGAATGTACTGGCCCGGCAGGAAGTGCCCGATCTCGTCCCAGCCGATTAACTTCTCCTGCGGCAGCACCTTTCTGTAGTTCATGACGCGCTTATGTGCGGCGCCCTCCTTCTCGTAGACAAAGTTGCTGATCAGAAGATCCAGCTGCGTGTTCTTTGCCGTAAAGTCGCGGAGGGTCGACAAAATCTTGTCATAGCTCTCGGGATCGACCCAGTCATCGGAATCGACCACCTTGAAAAAGACGCCGCTCGCGTTTTTAAGACCGGTCATAACCGCGGCGCCGTGTCCGCCGTTCACCTGGTGCAGGGCGCGGCAGATATTCGGATACTCCCGCTCGTAGCGGTCCGCAATCTCTCCGGTGTTGTCCTTCTGCGAGCCGTCGTCGACAATTAAAATTTCGACCTCGTCGCCGCCGTGCAAGAGAGAGCGGATGCAGCGGTCCATATAAGCGGCGCTGTTATAACAGGGCACCGCAATACTCAATAGCTTCATGCTTTCCTCCTTTGATTTGGATTGCAACGAACGCATTGTTCCATTTTACCCGCTTTCCGCTTATTTTTCCAGTCTAGGCGATGAGGGCAATGAGATTGATGCCGAGGTGCGCCGCGAGCGCGGCCCGGAGTCCGCCGCGCGCCGCGAGCTCGGAAAAGACGAGGCCCAACAAAAAAGCCAGTATCCCCTGGGTAATATTGCCGTGGTAGAGCGCGAACAAAAGTGCAGCGATGCAGGCGATCAGCCAACGGCGCTTCAAAAAGACCGCGAGGCCGCGCTCCAAAATGCCGCGGAACAAGAGTTCCTCGGCGGCCGCGCCGCAGAGCGCATAGAAAATCAGCGCGGCCCGCTCGCCGTCTCCGCCGAGGCTTCGAAGCGCGGTCTGATAGTTGCGGTCCGAAGCCGCATACCCGCTTCTTAAGAGCAGAAACAGCAGCAGGAGGTAGAGGACGAGCGTCCCCGCAAACTCGAACAGCGGAAAACTCCTTTTTTCCCGCGCAGCGCTTCCGCCGCCCTGCCGGTACCAAACAAACGCAAAGAGGAGGAGACAGCCCTGACAGAGCGCATTGAAGCGAAGCGCTGTCTCCGCGCCGGGAACAAGTTGCAGCAGCAGAGAGGCCGATATATTTCCGGCGAGCGGCAGGAAAAACACCGCGAGTAAATCCGCGATGCCGCGCCGTTTACTTTCCCAAAAACCTGCGCTCATTCCACCGCTCCTCTCACATCCCGGGCGGCGAGATCCTCCAAAATGCGCCTTGTCACCTCCCGGTTTCCGCCGCTCGCCTGCATTTTGCGCTTCATTGCAAGCCGCGCTTCCCGGGCTTCGGGGTCCCTGCGTAAGTCCTTCGCCGTGCGCCAAAGCCGCGCGGCTGTGAGTTCCCGCGGCGCGATGACGCGCCCCAGCTTACGGCGCGCAAGCTCTCGCCCCACGAGAGGCTGGTCCAGACCGAAGGGAATCACAATCATCGGGACCCCATAGTAGAGCGCCTCATTTGCGCTGTTCATGCCCCCGTGGGTCACAAAGAGGGCGGCGCGGCGCAGTACCGTGAGCTGCGGCACCCGGGCGTAAACCCGCACATTCGGCGGCAGATTCCGGAGCGAACGCCGCAGCTTCTCGCTGCCGACCGCACATATCACTTCGACCCGCTTGTCCGAAAAGGCCGCAATCAGCTTCTTCCAGAAGCGCTTGTCCGCATGCATCAGGGTCCCGAAGGAAATGTATACAATGGGATTTCCGCTCTCCCCAAAAGAAAAGGGCTCTTCCGCCCTGTCTTCGACCGCGGGTCCCACAAAGTGGTACTTTGTCTCCGGAAAACACGCTTCCTCCGGCTGAAAGTCCCGCAGGGTGTAGATAAAATTGTGCGGCGGCGCTTCACTCACCAAGGCTTCCGCGAGATTATTTTCCCGCAGCGAAAACTTCGGGAGAAAGAGGCGGCTCAACGCCGTGCAGAGCCGCTCCGAGCGAAACAGTGCCGTCAAATAAGGGCCGCCGGTTTGCCCGAGCACGCGGAGCAAGTTCCGGTTCAGCGCGAAGGTGGAAATCAGGCGATAAGAGGGGATGCCGAGTTCCGCCGCGAGCGCCTTCCCCGGAAAGAAGAGCAGCTCATAAATCAGGCAGTCGTAGTTCGCGCCGATACGCCGCACGGTCCGATATGCCGCGCCCCAGTTCAGCACTTCGTTCAGCGCCGAAACACAGGTGTGCGGCGGCGCGTCGTAGGGCACAAAGCGCGCGCCGCTCGCTTCCACTCGCTCTTGAAAGGATTCCGCCTGGATATAGTCCACCTCGTGTCCCGCCGCGACGAGGCAGCGCACCAGGCCGAGCGAGGGGTTCGTGTGACCCGAATAGGGCAGGTTCACCATCAATATACGCCTCTTTTTGCCTTCCATCTGTTCTGCCTCCCTCCCCGCGGTTGCTTTTTTGTCCCTCTGAACTTATAATTTTATCATGATTTTTCACGCATATCAGCTGAATTAGGAGGTCTCTCATGTCTAAAAAGCGTCTGGTGCTCTCTCTCGGCCACAAAGATCTCGGCACCAATCTGCCGGAGCAAAAAGCGGCCGTTGCGGAGACCGCGCCTATCATCGCGGATTTTGTCGAAGAGGGTTGGCAGGTCGCCGTGACCCACTCAAACGCGCCCCAGGTCGGCATGATTCACGGCGCACTCTCCGAGTTTGCGGCGCGCCACGAGGGCTACACCCCTTCGCCGCTCTCGGTCTGCTCGGCCATGAGCCAGGGCTACATCGGCTACGACCTGCAGAACGGACTCCGCTCGGAGCTCCTTTCCCGCGGCATTTATAAGTGCGTTTCGACCATCATGACCGAGGTCACGGTGGACCCCTACGACGAGGCCTTCTATCAGCCCCTGAAAACCATAGGCCGCTTCATGACGAAGGAAGAGGCCGAGGCCGAGGAGGCCAAGGGCAACCACACGGTTGAAGTCCCCGGCAAGGGCTATCAGCGTATCGTCCCCGCGCCGAATCCGGTCGCAATCGTTGAAATCGATGCGATCAAGGCGCTCCTCGACGCGGACCAGGTGGTCATCTGCTGCGGCGGCGGCGGTGTCCCGGTGCTCGAACAGGGCACGGTGCTCCGCGGCGCCAGTGCCGTCATCGAGAAGGATTTGACTTCCGGCCTCCTCGCGCGGGAAGTGGATGCGGATGTGCTCCTCATCTTAACCGCTGTCGACAATGTGACCCTGAACTTCGGCACCCCGGCAGAGGAAGCCATCTCCGAGATGAGCATTGCGGACGCCAAGGCATACATGGAAGCCGGTCAGTTTGAATTCAAGAGCATGCTTCCGAAGGTCAAGGCAGCGGTCGACTTTGTGAGCGCCGGCAAGAACCGCTCCGCTGTCATCACAAGCCTTGCAAAGGCGCGACAGGCACTCCGCGGCAAGGCGGGCACCCGTATCTCCTAAGCCGCCGTTTTGCACACGGCAGAACACGACAACCACAACAACAAGACCCCGGGTCTTCCGCCTTTCGGGAAGACCCGGGGTCTTGCTCTTTGCTCGAAACGCTGTACTGCTTCTTTCTGCGGCTCCGGAGTGCCATCCGGCACTTTGGCAGCGCTTACGTATTACTGACCGAAGAAGGGGAATAGGCTGCCTTCCTCGCTGTCATCACCGTTCTCCGGAATAATGCCCTTCGGTAAGCTTTCCTGTGATTCCGCCTCCCTATCCCGGCTCTCTTCCTTGTCATCTGCGTTTGTGCGCTTCAGACTGCTCTGGCCCTTCAGCGTAATGCTGATTTCCTTCTCCTCATAGCCCTTGTTGCCCGGGCGCTTGACCGTTAGGGTCACTGTCTCGCCCTGCTCGTAGCGGGTTAACTTATCCTTAAGTTCCTCGATCGAAGAGACACTCTGTCCCTCGAACTTGGTTATAATATCGTTCTCCTGCAGCTCGGACTCTGCCGCCGCGCCGCCGTCCAGAATCTTATAGACAAAGATGCCGACCGGCATGTTGAACTTTTTCGCTGCCTCATTGTCCACGTTCTGGCCCTGGAAACCGATGTAGCCGCGATTTGCCTCATCGACTGTGCCCCTTGTCTTCTGGAGAGAGAGGGTATTGATGAGCTCGGTCACGCTGGAAATCGGGATGGCATAGCCCATGCCCTCGACCTTGGTATCCACGCTCTTCGACTCGTTGATGCCGATCACCTGTCCCTGCATATTGAGAAGTGCGCCGCCCGAGTTTCCGGGGTTAATCGCAGCATCGGTCTGCAAGAGATTTTCAACCGTCGTGCTCTCACCGGTCGAGCTATCCTGCGCGGTGATGCTGCGTCCCTTGGCGCTGACATAACCGACCGTCACGGACTGACCGTAGCCGAGCGCATTGCCGATGGCCACAACGCCCTGGCCCACCTTCAGATCATCCGAACTGCCGATTTCGGCAATCGCTATCTTCGACTTGGTCTCCTCCGGCACATCCGACTTTTTGACCGCAATGACCGCAACGTCCTTGCCGGCATCGGTCCCCTTCATCTCCGCATCCACACTCTTTCCGTCGATGAACTGCACCTTGACGCTCGTCGTATTCTCAATCACGTGGTTGTTCGTGACAATCAGATACTCCTCTTCGTTCTCGCCGATGATGATGCCGGAGCCCGCGCCCGAGGTCTGGTAGGAAGCCGTTCTGCCGAAGATGTCACTCACCTTCTGTTCGCCCTTCACATCGATGGCCACGACCGAGGGCATAGCCTTTTCGACAATGGCCGAGACATCGAGGGTGGCACCCTCGCTGCTGCCGGCTGCGCTGCTCGCGGCAACCTCCTTCGTCGCCGTCTTCGTGACGCTCGGAACCATCTCGGCCGCAACGCTGCTCTCCGCCTTAGCCACGGCATTCTTCGGCATGACCGCACGGCTCACCGTGCCCATCGTGACCCCCGCCACGGCGCCGAAGACCAGCGCACAGGCTGCCGCCGTGCCGAGTTTCTTTGCGAGACCGCTGCCCTTCTTCGGCTCCTCGGGAGTTCCCGTGCCGCCGCCCGCACTGTAGTATGTCTCATCCGAAACCGTGTTATAAGGATCTGCGCTCTGCTTCGCGCTGCTGTCATAGGGGAAATTATTGAAATTGCTGTAGGTATCATTCGACTCGTACATGCTGATTGCCTCGCTTTCTTTCTTACTTTGTTTCGTTGTTATCAGTATAGAAAAAAGCTGTGAACGAATTGTGTTGAGATGCCGAGCAAAGTGTGAACAATGAAGCGATTTCTCCCCTGCCGTCATACAAAAAAGAACTGTCCGGCCGGCCCGTTGCTATCCGGCATGACAGTTCTTCTCTTTCATTTCCTTCGTTTATTCTTCGTTCAGGGCGGGACCGTTGGTCTCCGAGGGCTCGGGTGCCGCGGTCGCCGCGCGCGTTTGGAGCTGACTGCTGCTCTCCGCCGCCGAACTGCTCTCGCGCGCAGAACTGCTTTCCGCCGCATTCGAACTCTCGGCTGCGGAAGAACTCTCCCGGGCCGAGCTGCTGCTCTTAGCACCGGAGCTCGGAACTACATTGCCGCGGGAATCCGTCGACTCGGCGCTGCCCGACTCACTCTCACGGGACTCGCCGCTCGCGCGCGTGCTCTTCGTTCCGCCCTCCGAATCGCTGCGGCTCCGCTTGGTCTCTTCCTCGGTCGTGCTGCGCTTTTTCGAGGAAGAAGTCTCGTTCTCCTCGCTGTATTGACGCATCTTCTCCTTGTATTTTCTCTCCTCGGAGCGGCCGCGATAGCGCGCAATGTCCGAAGCAATGTGATTGTCGATCTCCTTGACCTGCTTGGAAACCGAGTACTCCTCACCGCCGAAGAAGAAGGTGTGAAGATCCTTGACATTTTTCTCGAGCGTGTTCGGAATGACGCAGGCCCCCTTAAAGCTCATGTTGATCTCACGGCGGTCCATCGGGAAACCGATGGTATCCACGATTTTGTACTTCTTGACATTCATCGCGAGATTCATGCCGTCCTCCCAGGTAAGGCTCGTCGCGACCATCGAGAGCATATTGCCCGCGAGGTCCGAGAGCGTACCGGAATCGGCCTGCTTTGCCTTCTCCACACAGAGCTCCAGAACGCGGCGCTGCCGCTCCGTTCTCGTGTAGTCGTTGTCCATGTAGCGGAGACGCGCATAGGCGACTGCCTGAATGCCGTCCAGGTGATTCATGCCCGCATGCGTCAGCTGCACCGAACCGATCTTGGTACCTTTGACCGTCTCGGTGATGTAGGAGTTGATGTACTTAAACTCCGGCTGGCTGAGGTCGATGTCGACACCGCCCAAAATATTAATGCCGGTCGCAACCGCCTTCCAGTTGAAGGTCACATAGTCGGTGATGTTGAGGTCCAGGTTCTGGTTCAATGCCTTGACCGCGAGCTCCGGACCGCCGACCGCATAGGCCTGGTTAATCTTATTGTAATTGCCGTTCGCGAGACTCAGATACGAATCGCGGAACACACTCGCAATGCGGATTTCGCCGTTCTCGCGGTTAATGCTCACCACCATGATAACGTCCGCATTGTTGCCGCGTCCCACCGAGGAGTCACGCGAGTCGACACCGAAGGCCGCAATGTTCCAGTAGCCTTTCATCTTTGCGATGTCATCCGTCGTGAGCACCGTGTTCTCGACGTTCTTTACCTCAAACACCGGCCGCTGTATCTTGGAGTACTGCTTCAGGAGATAGGCGTAGGCAAAAATGGCTGTCAGTACCAGAACTTCCAGCACCGCCATAATGATGAATCGCCGCCGTTTGATTGCCTTTGCACTCATCGGCTTTTTCTCCGCAACTGCCGCGATTGCTTTCTTTCGGCTTCTGCCTCTCTGCGGCTCCTGCATCTCGTTTTCCATAAAATCTCCTGTGTCAATAAGCGTTTTTGTTGATGAACCCGCGGATCAAGGTGAGCAAAATGATTTTAAAATCAAAGCCCAGCGTCCAATTCTCAATGTAATAGAGATCGTGTTCAATGCGTCTCTCGATTGAGGTGTCGCCGCGCAGTCCGTTGACCTGCGCCCAACCCGTGAGGCCGGGTCTCACCTGGTGCTTGATCATATAGTGCGGAATCTCTTCTTTGAATTTCTCAACGAAGTAAGGTCTCTCCGGTCTCGGACCGACCAGACTCATATCTCCCCGCACAATATTAAAGAATTGTGGCGTCTCGTCAAGACTTGTTTTTCGAAGAATTCGTCCGATCCAGGTGACACGCGGGTCTGCCTTGACCGTCCAGCCCTTCTTTTCCTCCGCATCGACCTGCATGCGCATGGAGCGGAACTTATACATCCAAAATTTTTTCTGGTGCAGTCCCACACGTTCCTGTTTGAAAATAATGGGGCCAGGGCTTGAAATCTTCACCAAAATTGCCGCAAGCAGCATAATCGGCGAGAAAACAATCAGCCCGACAATGCCGCCGACAATGTCGACCAGGCGCTTTGCCGCCGCATTGTAAAACTCGGTCAGCGGCACATGGCGAATATTGATGACAGGCATGCCGGCCACATCTTCCATATAGGGGATGGTCGGAATGACGCCGTAGTAATCCGGAATGAACTTGGTGTGCACGCCGGATTTTTCGCAGATGCTCACGATGCCCTGTAATTTCTCGTACTGGGAAAGCGGCAGGGTGATTGCAATTTCATCCAGCGCATTCCGCTCAAGCAGGGGCTGTAACTCGTTCACGGCGCCGATGACTCGTATCCCGTGGTAACTGTAGCCGAGCGGCTGCTTGTCATCCAGAATGCCGTTAATCTGATAGCCCCACTCCGCATTGGTCAAAATGCGGTCTATGTAGCCCTTCGCCGCTTCGCCGTAGCCGACCAGGAGTATATTCTTCTGGTTAAAGCCGAGGCGGCGCATGCGGCGCAAAAAGCCGCGTATCACATTGCGCTCTACGGTCATACAAACGACGCAGGTCAGGTAGAACACAACGACCAGTCGCCGCGAGAAATGATAGAGCACCATATTTTTGGAGCCGAGATACAGCACCAGCGTGAAGAGCAAAAGGCCTATCGTATTGACCTTTAGGATTCCGGCAAACTCTGCCCGCCGCCCCCTGGTCCGCTTCGGCGCATACAGCCCGAAGAGCGCATTCAGGAGGAGATAAAGCGGGACAATGAGGATGAGCGCCCGCATATAGATGGCAAAGCTGAGCCGCCCGACCTTCTCGTGGTAGAGACCAAACAAAATATACCAAGCGAGAAAATAGGATCCGCCGATGACCAGGGCATCCAAGAGGATGTGCAGTCGATTAAATTGTTTTTGGAAGTCTTTTACCATAGGGAAATTATACTGGATTGGGGGCCGATTTTCCAGCTTCCTTTTTCATCGCCCGTGAGACATAGTGGTTGAGATACGCGAGTGTTCCGAGCAGCAGTTCCCACTCAATCGCGAGAATGCGGGAAGTCGGAATCTTCGAGAACTCCGTCTTATCCCGCTCCGGGAGCGCCTTAAGTCCCTCGGTAAGTCCGCGCAGATAATCGGAAATCAGCCCCTTCTTCGCAAAGAAGGCCGCCTTAACGGCAATGCCGCCGAGTAAGAAGGGCAGGTTCCAGATGAGCTGCCAGAGCGGCTGGTTCTTGACCATCGTAAAGATGTGATTTCGCGCGGAGAGCCGCACCTTAAACGCATTGTACTTCGAACCGCTGGTCGCGGAGCCGAAGTGATACACCTTGGCCGCCGGACAGTAGAGATTCCGATAGCCCGCAAGTTTCGCCCGCCACCCGAGGTCTATATCTTCCAAATAGGCAAAGTAGCTCTCATCGAGCCCGCCGAGCGCCCGGTACATGTCCGTCCGGTAAACGGCCGCGCCCCCGCAGGCGGAGAAGACCTCGGCCTCTTTCTCATAGGCCGCGCAGGGCTCCATGGTGCCGCGCTGAAAAGCCCAGCCCGGCAGGGAGACCAAATCTCCGGCGTCGTCGATTTCATCATGATTCTGCGTGCGTATCATCATCGCACTGACCGAGAAGATGCGCTCGTGCCGCGAAATACTCGCTTCGAGGGACCGCACAAAGTCCGGAAACACCTCGGTGTCGTTGTTTAAGAGCAGCACATAGGGGGTTTTGACCTCCCGGACCGCGCGGTTCACGCCGCCCGCAAAGCCCAGATTTTCCTCGCTGAATATGGTCGGAATCCCCTCTTCCCTGAGCCATTCCGCACTCCCGTCCGAGGAGCCGTTTTCCATGACGAGGAGGGAAAAATCTTGCTCTGTCTGACGCTTCAGCGCCGCAATGCACTGCGGCAGATACTTCATGCCGTTATAGTTCGGGATGACTACCGTGACGCGCGCATCCTCGCGCTCCCATTGTTCCGCTCTCACGCCTCTTCCTCCAGTTCGCGCAAATATTTTTCGATGCCGGGCATGTGATAGGGCTCGCCTATTTTCTCCTTGTCGAGATCCCGGAGCGCAAAATTCGACTTCCTGAGCGTCAAATTGGGGTTGTAGTAGGGGTCCCCCTGCTCCAGAATTTCGGGCCAGCGCTTCATAAAGCGTGCCACCTCGCGGTTAAAGCGCTCCACCTTTTCCGGCGTGTCCTCGAGCCCGCGCGACTTCGACTCGTAGTGGTGCAGCAGCGCGTAGGGATTATAGACCACCAGCTTTCCGGCCGCTCTCAGCTTGAGGCAGTAGTCAATGTCGTTAAACGCGACCGCAAGTTCCTCCGTGAAGCCGCCCACCGAGCGGAAAAGCTCCTTCTTGGTCAGCAGGCAGGCCGCCGTCACCGCCGAGTAGTCCTGGGCGGTCAGCGCGCGGTGGAAGTAGCTGTTCTGCACTTCGTGGAGGCCGATGAAGGTGTGCCCCGCAATGCCGCCGAAACCGATGACCACGCCCGCATGCTGTATCGTATCGTCCTCGTAGAGGAGACGACAGCCGACCGCGCCGACATCCCGCCGCATCCCGTAGCCGAGCAGTTCCCGCATCGTGTCCGGGTTGATGAGCTCCACATCGTTATTCATAAAGAGCAGATACTCGCCCTTCGCGTAGCGAACGCCGAAATTATTGATCTTCGAGAAATTAAAGCCGCCCTCGTAGTAAACAACCTTAACCTGCGGCAACTCCTTCTGAATCGCCTCATAATAGGCAAAGGTCTCGGGATCGGTCGAATTGTTCTCGACGACAATGAACTCCAGATTCTTGTAGGTTCCCTTCTCGAGGAGGGATCGCACGGCTTTGTCGAGGTCCTCGCGGTGATCCTTGTTCGGAATAATCACCGAGACCAAGGGCTCCTCCGTGAGTTCGAAAATCGTGTGGTAAATGCCGTAGTCCACACCCTTTTTGACTTCTTTGATCTTGCATTCCGGATAGACGCGCTCGTAGTGCGCGCGGATTGCCCTTGCCCCCGCCTCGAAGGCGTAGAGCTTACTCTCCGGGTTCGAGGCCGTCGAGTTCATGTGACAGCGCCAGTGATAGAGCACCTTCGGGACATGGACTATGTGCCGCGCTTTCTCGGTCACGCGGAAGATAAAGTCATAGTCCTGGGCGCCGTCATAGGCCGCGTCAAACTGCCCGACTGTGTCGAGAAGGCTCTTCCGCACCGCAAAGAGATGGCAGATATAGTTGACCGAGCAAAGCAGATCCGGGTTAAAGTCCGGCTTAAAATGCGGGTCAAAGAGAGAGCCGCCGTCCATATCGAGTTTGTCCTCGTCGGAATAGAGACAGTCGGTTTCCGGCTCTTTCACGATGGCCTCGGCAAAGGAGAAGAGGGCCTCGGGCGGCAAAATATCGTCGTGATCGCAGAGCACCACAAAATCGCCCTTCGCGAGAGCAAGCGCCGCATTCGTATTGCCTGCGATACCCCGGTTCTCGCCGAGCACCGTATAGCGGATTCTTTGATCGCGCGCCGCATAGTCCCGGAGAACAGCTTCCGTGTCCTTCCCGGGGCGGCTGCCGTCCGCAAGGCAGACTTCAAACTTCGCATAGGTCTGCGCGAACAGGGAGTCGAGAAGCGCCTTCAAATACACCGCCGGCGTCTCAAAGAGCGGGATCACAACGGAGAACAGGGGGGCATCGCTCTCCCAGACCGTATCTCGCTGGCGCTTTAATTCTGCCTCCGTGGGTCGGGTCTTCTCGTACCACTCGGCGTACTCGTAATCCGAGTCTATGCCCTGCAATTTGTTTTTGGACTTCAAAAAGAGCTTTTTCAGGCCGTGTTTCCTAAAATAGTCAAAGGCCACGCGCACGGTCTCCATATTGCAGAGATCCTTGATTTTCTCCATGCGCTTATGCGCAACCGAAGAGCGCTTCGCAATCAACTCTTCGTTGTACTTGATGCGCGCCTTATGCCCCTCGACGGAAATGACGAGATAGTAGTTTTTGCCGCGCTCGTAGGGGAAGCGGATGTCAAAACCGTATTCTTTTTCCGAAGCTCTGTGATAATAAATCTGGCTCACATCGTCCCGGCGTGTCCGCACCAGCTTAAACGGCAGAGGGCGGTGTGCCTCATCTTCGACCGAAAACGTCGCCTCGCTCCTCGGGTTTCGCCCGATGGCCCAGCCGTTTAGGGTGATGTAATTTTCCCGAATGCGCACCACGTCGACTCTGTACTTCATCGCGTCTCCTCCGCGTCCTCGCTGTCAAAATTAAGTCGCTCTGCCTCGACCACCAGCGGGCGCTTCATGACGCGCTGGTTGATGGTCAACACATATTCCCCGACCATGCCGATGAAGAAAATCTGCACCGCGCCGAGAAAGAGCATGCCGATTAAGAGCGGTGTCAAGCCCGCCTGGAAGCGATCCCAGTAGAGGAGCTTCATCACGAGGTAGATGAGCGCGATCACAACGCTCAGCACCAAGGTGATACCGCCGAGGAAGGTCGCGAGACGCAGGCCGAACTTCGTATAGGAAGTCACCGAGAGCATGGCCGCATCGTAGAGCTTATATAGATTGTTGCTCGTCTTGCCCGCGCGGCGCTTCGGCTGGTCGTAAGGGATTTCCTTCCTGCGGTAACCGAGTTCCGCGACAATGCCGCGGAGAAAGGGCGTCGGGTCATCGAGATCCCGGAGCACCTGAATAAAGCTCTTGTCATAGAGACCGAAGCCCGTGAAGTGCTCAATCTGATCCACTTCGGAGAGCTTCCGTATCCACTTGTAATAGAGCGAGCGGAGGTGATACATGAGCGGATTCTCCGCGCTGTGGGTCTTGATGCCGATTGCGATCTTATAGCCCTCTTCCCAGGCCGCCGCATACTGAATCAGCATTTCCGGCGGATCCTGGAAGTCCGCCGCCATGAGTACCGTGGCATCGCCGGTCGACTGAAGCATTCCGTAGTAGGGCGAGTTGAACTGCCCGAAGTTTTTGGCGTTAAAGATCGCCTTGATTTTATGATTCTCCGCACAGAGTGCGCGGAGATACTCTCTCGTTCTGTCCTGCGAATCGTTGTCAATGAAGATGAGCTCGTAGTCATAGGCTGCGAGCTCATGCCGAAAGAGGCCCACCAGCGTTTCCGCCATCGGCCCTACATTTTCTTCTTCGTTATAGCAGGGAATCACAACGCTGATTTTTTTCATGCCTGCTTTTCCTCTCCTCCCGGCGAAAGGCGCACCATCACCTTGATCAGATCCCGCGGCTTACGCCGCATGAGTTCCAGTCCCGTTTCGAGTGCCGAAAATCCCTCGAGTTTATGGGTGACCATGCGACCGGGCTCTATTCTGCCGGCCTTCACGAGGCGCAGAAGTCGCTCCATACGCGCTCTTCCGCCCTTGCAGAGCTCCAGATGGACGGTCTTTCCCGCCATCCCTCTGCCGCCGGAAAACTTCGGAATCCCGATATCGCCGTCTCCGGGATAGTGCTTTAAGTTCACGACGCGGCCTATGCCGTAGCGCACCATTTCGACCGCCTCCCGGAAGGTATCGTCGTTGCCGCCGCAGACAAAGACCGCATCCGCGCCCCGTCCGCCGGTTCTCGCCATAATCTGCTCCCGGATATCGCCGTCCTTATAACTGAGCACCTCCGTCGCGCCGAATTCGAGGGCGCGACGCACGCTGATTTCCCGCGTGCCGACCGCGTAAATCTCCGCGGCTCCCTGCAGTGCGGCCCCCTGCACGGCCATGAGCCCCACCGCGCCGATGCCGAGCACCACGACGGTGTCTCCGAATTTAAGTTCCGCAGCCTCAACGCCGGTAAAACCGGTCGTCGCCATATCGACGCACATCAGCGCGTCCTCGAGGCACACGCCCTCCGGCAGCTTTGCAAGGGTCGTATCGGCATCCGCAATCGCAAATTCCTCGGCAAATACACCCGGAATGCTCCGCCCGAGCGCATTCCCCGAGAAGGGGCGCCCCGCGTGGCGATCGTTCCCCTCCTGAATTTCGACATTCCGCCAATCCGGCGTGATGGCCGGCACCGCAACCAGGTCGCCTACCTGAAAGTCCCGCACGCGGCTTGCGACCGCTTTGACCCGCGCAATGCACTCGTGTCCTAAAATCAGATTGTCCGGCTTTTTGGAACCGCTCCCGTAAACCGTGTTGACATCTGAACTGCAGGGGGACACAACCACCGGCTCTAAAACAGCGCCGTAGGGTTCCTCCAAAACGGCGCAGGGCGCATCGTCAATCAGCAGCGCGCGTCCCGGTGCCTGTAACACAAAGGCTTTCATGCATCTCTCCTGTCTGTGAGGCGCTCGGGTCTGTCGCTCCGAAGCGTCCAAATCTCGGTTCCCGCCGGGAAGTTCTCGCGTATGCGCGCCGCAATCTCCTCGGTGTAGCCCGGCGCGACAATCAGTATTGAGCCCGCCGGATCCCGCAGCGCCGTCTCCGGCGAGACAATCGGGATGTGCGAAGCGGGGGCTATGTGTCCCTGCTTAAAGGGCGCAGAATCAATGATGTAGCAAATTTTGTCGCCGAGTCCAAGGGATGCCGCAATCGAAAAGCCCTGGTGCGAAGCGCCCCAGATTGCAATCTTGCCGCGCGCCGCCGCCTCATTCACAAGCTCGGTAATGTCCCGCGCAATGCTCTTCTGCTTTGCGATGAGTCCCGAGACATCCGGTCTCGCTTTCTTTTTCACCCAGACAGAAATCGTATCGCGGTTCACACGCTCTTTTTTAAGGACATCAAAGCCGCAGCGGTTCATGAGCGAACTTAAGCTGTCCTCGGTGAAGTAGGAGAGATGATCCGGAATGAACTCGTAGAAGCTGTTCTCTTCGAGAATATACTCAAAGCTCGGCACCGTCACGAGACCCGCGCCCTCCGGTGTCAGATTGTTCGCAATCGCGCGGAGATAAGCAGCCGGATCCGGCTGGTGCTCGAGAAAATTAAACGAGGTGAAGGCGTCAAAGGGCCCGTTCTCAAAAAGCTGATCTTCCCGCTCCGGGTATTCCTCCGCGACCGTGAGTCCCTTTTCGCGCGCCTTTACAACGAGCTCGTGAAAGTGCTCCATCCCGTAGGCCTTGACCGGATACGCCGCGAGGATGGAAAGAAACTCGCCCTGCCCGCAGCCGGCCTCCAGTATCTTCTTGCCCTCTAAGTGAAAGGCCGGAATCCAGGCATCGTACTGGGCGCGGCGAAGCTTATCCATGGTCTCCGAATAGCCGCCGGAGCGTATCACATCGCGGTAGTAGGCAACCGGCTCGCTGTCGAGCTGGGTGAGCCCGCAGCCTGTGCAGGCGCAGAGCCTGAGTGTGACCCCGCGCTCGGTCGCCGCATCCTCCGGGCGCGGCAGATGCTGCGCCGCGGCGGGCATGTTCTCAACGGTTAGCAGCGGCTCCGCAGAAAGCGGCGCACCGCAGGCAATACATCTCTTCACCTCTGTTTCCTCCCTCGTTACTCTCAGTTCGTGGTAGCCGAGAGCAAAGCCTTGATGCCCGCGCCGAAGCTGATTTCGGGCGTCCAGTCTATGCTCCGCAGTAATTTCGAAATGTTCGGCGCGAGATAGGGCGTTCCCTCGGGCCCTGTCTCCCGCGGTTCAAAGTGCGCAAGCGTGGCCGGCTGTCCCGCCGTCTCAAATATCTCTTCGACAAAACACCGCAGAGATCGCGTGTCGAGGCTCGCGACATTGAAGATTTCGCCCTGCATGCTTCTCTCGGCTTCGCCGAGCAAGCGAAGGGCGCGAACGGCATCCCTGAGCGCCAAAAAGTTCCACTGTTGCGCACAGGGGCCGAAGCGCACTTCCTCTCCCGCCGCGGCCGCCTTGACCGCGGTCGGCACAATCGCGGTCTCGTGATCCCCCGGCCCGTAGACCGAGAAGATGCGAAGGTGGCGGTAGTCTGCGCCGAGACGCGCCGCGATGTCCCGACCGCGCTCCGAAAAGGCGAGCTTGGCGCGCCCGTACTCCGAAATCGGCCTGCAGGGTGTCGTCTCATCAAACGCGCCGTCCGGGAACTCTCCGCCCCGCACGCGCTCCAGGGTGACGCCGTACTCCGCCTGCGAGCCCGCAAACAGAAAGCGCTTCGCGCCGAATTCCGCCGCGAGGGCCAACATGTCTTCCGAGGCAGCGAGATTTCGATCCTGTATGCCGCGGTCCATGCGCCCCCGCTGTCCCACCCCGCCCCAGGCGAGGTGGAAACAGACATCTAACGGCAGCGCCTCCGCTGCCGTCAATTCCTGTTCCAGATTCTGCCGAAGAACAGTCCGCTCTTCCATATCGCCGGGGAAGAGGTGAAAGCCTTTCCCCGCAAGCGGCAGCGCCGCCCGCCCCGGCTTCTGCCGGAGCGGCGCAAACACCTCATGTCCCGCGTCGAGCAGTTCCTTCGCGAGTGCAAGCCCCAAAAAACTGCTTGCGCCGCTTAAGAGCACTCTCACGGCTGAAACCTCGGCACGATCATATTCTCATCCAGCTCCTCATCGCTGAGGAACGGAACCAGCTCCTCAAGCGGCGGGCTCACCATGCTGCCGTCCGGCAGACGCTTTCCGCCGGACTTCGGCTCAAAGTTCTGGTCGGTATCCACGAAGATCTCGCAGAGCATCGGTCCCTCTGCCGCAAGCGTCTTTTGTATCGCCGCATCGATCTCATCGTTATTCCGCGCTGCGACATAAGGCAACTCGAACGCTGCCGCAATCTTTTCGAAAGACGGGAAACTGAGGTCCCCGCTGTCGCTGCCTATGCCGATCAGCGGCTGGTCGCCGAAGAAGTTGCGCTCGGTCTGGCGAATCGAATGGTAGCCGTCGTTGTTGATGAGGAACATTTTAATCGGCATCTTTGCGCCGGAAATGGTCTGCAGTTCCTGCAGGTTCATCATAATACTGCCGTCGCCGGTCAGTAGGATAATATCGCGCTCATAGCGCTTACGATCCTCGTTTGCCTTCGCCGCGCCGATGGCCGCCGGAAGATCGTAGCCCATCGAAGCGATTGCGGAGTTCGAGATGAAGCGCTGCCCCTTCTTAATCCGGTAGGCATGGCCGCCGACCACGCAGGCGGAACCGTTTCCGACCACGGTAATTGTGTTCTCCGTCACCGCATCGCCGAGCTTATGAATCAGCGCATAGACATTTGCCGGGCGCGAAGCCGGTACCGATAAGTGTTTCTCCTGCACCACCGGATAGCGCTTCACCCAGTACTTGCAGGTCTCGCTCCAGCTCATGCCGCGAAGGCCTTCGCCGCCGCCGAAAATCGGCGTCTGCTTTTCATCCAGCACTTCGTTCATGACCGTTAAGAGATCCTTCGCATCCGCATGGACCGGAAGAGAGACGTGGATGGTGGGCTTCTTCAGCTCCTCCGCGTCGATATCGTTCACAATCGTAAAAGCCTCGCGCGCCCACGCCTTCGACTGGAAGCCGACCTGACGCACGCTGAGGCGCGAACCCACGGAGAAGACCAGATCCGCGTTCTGAACCGCAAAGTTACCCGGGCGATCGCCGAAGTTTCCGGGGCGTCCCGCGTAGAGAACATCGTCGCTCGGGAGGCAGTCCTCGGAATCCCAGCCGACCACGACCGGAATGCCGAGCTTCCGCGCGACCGCGAGGAATTCCGCGTGCGCGTTTGCAATCCGTATGCCGTTGCCCGCGTTGAAGACCGGGCGCTTTGCCGCAGCAATGTGCGCAATAATCTCCTCCGCGAGTTCGCGGCTCACCTTCTTCGGCAGCACAGCACGGTACTCGCCCTTCCCTGCCTCATCCTCGGGAATTCTATGCGCCGAGGGCGCCGCAAAGCCGTCGCCGCCCGCCTCATAGTTCTCCGGATCAAAGCCCGGAAGCTCATCCGTCTCCACAAAGGCGCCCTGCACGTCGAGCGGAATGTCAAGCCAGGTCGGGCCCGGTCTTCCGTGTTCCGCGAGATACAGTGCCTTCTCGAGACAGTAGCGAATGCGCAGCGGATCCGTGACCATCTCGCAGTACTTGGTCATCGCCTCGACCGACTTGCAGATATCGAATTCCTGGTCGCCGAGCGCCCGGATGTGTACACCCGACATGCGCGCGGTCCAGTCCGTGCGGATTTGTCCCGAAATCACAAGCATCGGGATGGAGTCAAGCCACGCGCCGACCACACCGGTCAGCGCATTCGTGCCGCCGGGCCCCGTGGTCACACAGACCACAGCGGGCTTATTGTTGATGCGCGCGTAGCACTCCGCCGCAATCGCACAAGCCTGCTCGTGATGATTGTAGGTAATCGTGAGTCCCTCTTCATGTCCCAGCGCATTGTTTAAGTGCATCGCACCGCCACCGACCACGCTGAAGCCGCGCACGATGCCGCTCTCCACCAGTTTTCTCGAAATGTAGTTGCTGACTTTAATCCGCATTTTGACCTCCGGCCTCAAAATTTTGACTGCCACCCACTACTTGGCATATATCGTTTAGTATACCACAAAGCCTATATACTGCATAGGACACAGGCTCTGCGGGCAAAAAGGTAGAATTCCTTACGATATGCTTACAGCTCTCCTAAGTCACTTTTTTCCTGCATAAAATCTGCTATAATTGATGCAGACAAAGGGAAAGGAGGATAATACCATGAAGCAAAAAGGGTTGCGGATTGCATTGCTGTTCGCGCTGGTCCTTTCCATATCACAGGCAGTTCCCGCCTTTGCTGCGCACAAGCTTCTGGATGCAAACAGCTATACGCTCACGCAGACCGAGCAGGGCGTTGCCATCAGCGGTAAAGACGGTAAGTCCGTTACCGGCTGGGTGCAAGACAAAGAGGGAAATTTCTACTACTTCAAAAAGGGAGTCAGAAATTCCGGCTGGGACAAAATCAACGGAGACTGGTATTACTTTTACCCGGAGACGGGGGTTCTTGCCAGAAATACCAAGGTCCTGAACTATGATGTGGATGATGACGGCCGCATGATTAAAGTCCACGAGTGGTAATCAATCATCACTTTTGTCAAGTAATCAAAAAGGGAAGCGCCTCGGCGCTTCCCTTTTTCATGTCTCTCTGCTCAACGCTTCCAAGCGCCGCTCGCATCCACATAGAAGGTATCTATGGTCGTGTTTCGCGCCATTTCGCCGCTCTCCGGGTAGAAATAACCCCAGTGATCGCCGAGCTGCACCCAGCCCTTGGCGCGCTGTCCGTCTCCGAGCGCGTAGTAGAACTTGTTTCCGTCCATGATGAGCTCGTTCGCGGCCATCTTGCCGTAGGTCGGCGAATCCGCATCCGGGTTCAGATAATACTCGGCGCCGTTTACATTTTGCCAACCGGTCAGCATTTCGCCGCTCTCGGCAAAATAGTACCAACCCGAAACGGTACGCGCCCAACCGGTGCGCATCTTGCCCTCGGAGCTGAAGAGGTACCACTTGCCCTCAATCTGCTCCCAGCCGTCCTTCTTAAAGCTGCCGTCCGGATAGCGGTAACTCCAGCTGTCGCCGTTCAAAATCCAACCCGCTTTTACGACATTGTTCGTCTCACCCGTGGGACCTCCGTTCTGATCCCAAACGGCACCGCGCCCGTCGGAAACCTGCTGCGCACTGATGCGCATCGAGCCCGATTCTGTCCAACCGGAGGCCTTGCCCGTGCCCTTCGCCTCGGTGCGAACCCGGAAACTGTAGTGACCGGGCTTGGTCATATAAGGATAGAAATTATAACTCTCGCCTGTGATGCCAAATGCGCGCTTCACGACATCGTTGCCGCGCCGCAGCACCGCTTCGTAGCTGCCGCTTGTATTGGAAGGCGCGCGCCAACTCGCAACCCCAGTCTGTCCTGATTTCCACTCCGCCTGCTCGGGCTCCGCATAATTGCCCTTGATGCCCGAAAAACGCAGGCTCACAATGAGGCGCTGTTTGCTGCGCCGCACATCCGTAATCGTGACGCTGTTGTCCGAGAGATGCACATCGCCCGCGCCGAGGGTTGTCGAAAAGGTCTTTCCGCCGCCCGTCGTGCGTATCACCGCCTCCACGCCGATTTCGGTGCCGATTGCGAGATTGTCACCGAAGCCCGAGGTCACGCGCACGCTCTCCAAGTCATAGGAATCCGCGGTTTCCCAGATGCCGAGTTCACCCTTCGCAGGTTCGCCGAGTATCGCGCCGTCCCGCCCCAGGCTGCTGCCCGGCTCCAGACGGTTCTTCACGTTAAGTCTCACATTGCCGATCTTCTGTCCGCTTGCGCCCCACGATACCGTCGCGGGAGCCGTCGACAGCAACGCCAGTGCGAGCGCCGACAAAAGCACTTTCTTCGCCTTCATTTCACGCCTCCTTCTGTACTTCTATGCAAAACGCACAATGCACCCCACTATTGTAAGTATACAAGATATTTGCGGGCAGGGCAAATAAAAAAGCCCCGCCCCGGTATCCCGGGACGGGACTCATGACTCTATTAGACCAGCTCAAGCAGCACTTCCATCGCTGCGTCGCCCTTTCTCAGGCCGATCTTCACGATGCGGGTGTAACCACCCTTTCTGCCCTCATACTTCGGTCCGTACTCATCGAAAAGCTTCGCAACCAGGTCAACCTTCTTGGCAGCCTTCTTGTGCTTCGGATCGAACTCGCCGACTGCGTAGAGCTTTGCGAGCATGTGGCGTCTTGCGTTCATTCTGGACGGCTTGTCCTTCTTGATTTCCTTCTGGACAGTGTCGTAAACAACAACCTTCTTGCCGTCCTTCTCTTCTCTGACGCGCTTGCCGTTCGCATCCTTGCGCGGCACTTTAGCCGTGACGCTCACGGTCTCAAAGTTGTCCTTCTCCTTCACCGCAAGTGCAATGAGGGGCTCGACCATCTTTCTGACTTCCTTTGCTCTCGCCTCGGTCGTCACAATCTTACCGTTTGCGATGAGCGCCGTCGCCTGACTTCTCAGGAGAGCGAGTCTTACATCCGTTTTGCGTCCAAGCTTTCTGTACTTTGCCATTGGTTTTCTCCTCCGTTTGGGAGCGCGGTCCGTGCCATATCGGGACTCATCGGAGCCGCACCATACTCACAGACTGTCATCGTCTTGCCCGACAGTCTTTACTGAATTTCTTCTTCCTCTTCGCCCGTCTCTTCGCTCTGGCGCAGCTGCAAATTGAGATCCGCCAGCTTTTCCAGAACTTCGTCGAGCGACTTCTTGCCGAGATTTCTCACCTTCATCATGTCTTCCGGCGTCTTGTTGATCAACTCTTCGACCGTGTTGATGCCCGCGCGCTTCAAACAGTTGTAGGAACGCACCGAGAGCTCAAGCTCATCGATGTTCATCTCGAGCACTTTTTCCTTCTCGTCGCTCTTCTTCTCGGACATGACCTCGACTCTGCGCGCATTCTCCGAGAGGTCCACGAAGAGACCCAGGTGCTCCGAAAGCACCTTAGCCGCGAGGCTAACCGCCTCATCCGGCGCCGCCGTGCCGTCGGTGAATACGTCAAGCGTGAGCTTGTCGTAGTCCGTCATCTGGCCGACACGGGTATTTTCCACGCGCATGTTGACGCGCTCCACCGGCGTGTAGATGGAATCCACCGCAATCACGCCGATCGGCAGGTCGCCCTGCGCCTTATTCTTCTCCGCGCTGACGTAGCCGCGTCCGTTTGTGATCGTGAGCTCTGCAGAGAACTTCGTGCTGCCGCCGGAAATGGTCGCAATGACCTGATCCTTGTTCAGGATCTCGATATCCGCATCGCACTGGATGTCTGCAGCGGTGACCTCACCCTCGCCCTCAAAATCAATGTAGGCGATCTTCGGTTCCTGGGAGGTCGAGCTATTCTTGATTGCAAGGCTCTTGATGTTCATGATAATCTCCGTCACATCCTCCTTAACCTGGGGGATGGAAGAGAACTCATGGAGCACACCGGCAATCTTCACCTGGCTCACCGCGGTTCCCGGAAGGGAGGAGAGCATGATACGGCGCAGGGAATTTCCGAGCGTCAGGCCATAGCCTCTCTCAAGCGGTTCGCAGATGAAACGGCCAAACGTTTTGTCTTCGGAGATCTCAGCAATCTCGATATTTGGTTTCTGAAATTCGAACAAGAATGATACCTCCTTTAAATCTTTGGCCACGCATTGAAACACTCCGAAAAGCCCCACGTAGGGAGTCCCTCAAACAGAGACTCCCTAGCGGTAGACTTATTACTTGGAGTACAACTCAACGATCTGCAGTTCATCGACCGGAACGTCAATCTCCTCACGGGACGGCAGTGCCTTGACTGCGCCCTTCAGGTTCTCCTTGTCGGACTCGAGCCAAGTCGGAACAATGCGGCCGGAAGTCATCTCGAGGACCTCCTTGTAGCGCTCCGAAGACTTTGCTCTCTCCTTAATCTCGATCGTGTCGCCTGCCTTGATCAGATAGGACGGGATGTTCACAATCTTACCGTTCACCAGAACATGTCTGTGACCGACAATCTGACGAGCCTCTCTTCTGGTTCTTGCCCAGCCGAGGCGGAAAATCACATTGTCCAGTCTGCTCTCGAGAAGGATCATCAGGTTTTCACCGACCTGTCCTCTCATGCGGGACGCCTTCTCGAAGTAATTGCGGAACGGCTTCTCCAGCACACCGTAGATGAACTTTGCCTTCTGCTTCTCGCGAAGCTGAGAGCCGTACTCGCTCATCTTGCGGTTTGCTCTTCTCAATTCTCTGTTGGATCTTTTATCGATGCCGAGGAATCCGGGCTCCAGGCCGAGAGATCTGCATCTTTTAAGAACAGGAACTCTGTTAACTGCCACTTTTCTACCTCCTGATTATACTCTTCTGCGCTTCGGCGGACGGCATCCGTTGTGCGGAACCGGGGTCACGTCCTTAATGCTGGTCACCTCAATACCACACGCAGAGAGCGCACGGATTGCGGCTTCGCGCCCGGAACCCGGACCCTTCACCATCACGTCAACAGACTTTAAACCATGGATGATAGCTGCTTTTGCGGCAGTCTCTGCAGCCACGGAAGCTGCATACGGAGTAGATTTCTTTGAACCTCTGAATCCAAGGCCACCGGCACTTGCCCAGGACAGCGCATTGCCCTGTAAATCAGTCAGCGTAACAATCGTGTTGTTAAACGAAGACTGAATGTGTGCCTGGCCGCGTTCAACGTTTTTCTTAACGCGCTTCTTGGCGGACGCCTTCTTCGCGCTTGACATCTGCTGCTTTGCCATTAAACTAACCTACTTTCTCGTTTACTTGAACCAAGTTCGCTCCTGTTGTTAAAACATGCAACGTGATTCAATTCTGCGGTTACTAAATTTACTTCTTCTTATTAGCAACGGTCTTTCTCGGGCCTTTGCGAGTTCTTGCATTCGTCTTGGTCTTCTGACCGCGAACGGGCAAGCCCTTACGATGGCGAATTCCGCGATAGCAGCCGATTTCGGTGAGTCTCTTGATGTCCATGGCGATCTGTCTTCTCAGATCACCCTCGACAACCTGAGTTTCAGCGATCACTTCGGCAATCTTCTTGACTTCGTCATCGGTGAGATCCTTGACTCTCGTGTTCGGATCCACGCCGGCCTGGGACAGAATTCGGTTGGAACTCGTCACACCGATACCATAGATATAGGTGAGTCCGATTTCAACACGCTTCTCTCTCGGTAAATCAACGCCTGAAATACGAGCCATTGTGCTGTCTTCCTCCTGTATTATTTTTGCTGCGTCTTAGCCTTGTCTCTGCTTGTGCTTCGGGTTCTCGCAGATGATTCTGACGGAGCCCTTGCGCTTGATGACTTTGCACTTCTCGCACATCGGCTTGACTGAAGATCTGACTTTCATTGTGTGATACTCCTTTCATCTGCCAACAAAGTCGCCATAGTAGTATAGCAGTTTTGATTCCGCTTTACAAGCCTATAGCTCACTTCCGCAGATTATTTATTTCTCCAAGTAATTCTTGCCTTGTTGAGGTCATAGGGCGACAACTCCACCGTCACCCGGTCGCCCGGGAGTATGCGGATGTAGTTCATTCTGAGCTTGCCGGAAATGTGCGCGAGCACCTGATGGCCATTCTCCAGTTCTACCTGAAACATCGCGTTCGGCAGCTTCTCAATGACCTTACCTTCCAGCTGGATTACGTCCGTCTTTGACATCCTACTGTCCTTTCGGTTTATTGCGCTCTGTCCGGATCGTCCTTACCGAGCGATAAAATCTCGGGTTCACCGTCCGTGATCAGAATTGTATTCTCATAGTGGGCCGCGAGGCTGCCGTCTGCCGTTGTCACGGTCCAGCCGTCATCGCCCCAGTCCACTTCGTAGGTTCCGATGGTAATCATCGGCTCGATCGCGAGGGGCATACCCGCCTGTAAGCGTATGCCCTTCCGGTTCATGCGGAAATTCGGAACTTCCGGATCCTCGTGCATCTCGGTGCCGATGCCGTGGCCCACCAGGTCTCTCACGACCCCGTAGCCGCGCTCCTCGGCATAATCGCCGATTGCACCGCAGATATCGTTTAAGTGATTGCCCGCCTTCGCAAAGCGTAAGCCCGCAAAGAAGGACGCCCGTGTCACATCGATCAGGTCCTGCGCCTCTTTCGAGATTTCTCCGATTGCCCAGGTTCTGGCCGCATCGCTCTGCCAGCCCTTCCAGATCACACCGGTGTCGAGCGATACGATATCGCCCTCTCGAAGCACGCGCTTCTTCGAGGGGATGCCGTGGACAATCTCCTCGTTCACCGACACGCAGACACTCGCGGGATACCCCTCATAGCCGAGGAAGGAGGGAATGCAGTCGTAACCGCGTATCAACTTCTCGCAGAGTCTGTCGATCTCGTAGGTCGTCATCCCCGGCTTCAAAGCCGCGTGCAGTTCCTCGTGCACCTTGGCGAGAATTTCGCCCGCCTCCCGCATCAGCTGTATCTCATGTTCCGATTTTACCGTCACTGCCATTTCAAACTCCATTCTCCGGGGCAGCTCAAATCAGCGCCTTGATTGCCTCGAACACTTCTCCCATCTCCTGCGTGCCGTCCACTTCCCGAAGCACGCCCTGCTCCCTGTAGTAATCAATCAGGGGCTTGGTCTGCTCATGGTAGACCTGCAAGCGTGCCGCAACCGTTTCGGGCTTATCGTCCGCGCGCTGCACCAGCTCATGGCCGCAGACATCGCAGATATTCTCCGTCTTCGGTGCGCGGTAGCGAACATGATAGCTCTCACCGCAATTCGGACAGCTGCGCCGTCCCTCCATGCGGTCGATGATGGTCTCATCCGGCACTTCGATATCGACCGCTTCGTCGATTTTCGTGCCCTCCGCCGCAAGTGCCTCGGTCAGCGCCTCCGCCTGCGGTATGGTCCGCGGGAAGCCGTCCAACACATAGCCCTCGCTGCAGTCCGCCTCGTGGATGCGATCTTTCAGCATCCCGATGGTCACCTCGTCCGGCACAAGTCCGCCCGCATCCATGTATCGCTTCGCCTCAAGGCCGAGCGGCGTGCCCGCCTTGATGTTCGCGCGGAAAATATCTCCGGTCGAGATGTGCGGAATCTGATAGTACTCCGCAATTCGCTTCGCCTGTGTTCCTTTTCCGGCGCCAGGTGCGCCGAGCATGACAATCTTCACTGCCGTCTCCTTTGCTAGGGTGCCCTTCGCAATGTAGAGCATCCGGCGGACAAAGCTGCCCGCCGGACGCCGCGCTCTGCGTTAATTTCCGAGGAAGCCCTTGTAGTTCCGCACCAAAGTGGTGGAAGTCACGGACTTCAGCGTCTCGAGAATTACGCCGACAATAATGATCAGAGAGTTTCCGGTGAACGTGAGCGATCCGATGTTGAAGACACCCGAAATGAGAATCGGAATGACAGCAACAATCGTGAGGCCCGTTGCACCGAGAAAGATGACATACTTTAATACTTCGCTCAGGTAGTCACTGGTCGGACGGCCCGGACGAATGCCCGGAATAAAGCCGCCGGACTTCTTCATGTTGTTTGCGATCTCCAACGGGTTGAAGGTGATGGAGGTATAGAAATATGCAAACAAGATGATGAGCACGATGTAGAGCACCAGACCGATTGAATAAATCGGGCGCTCCGGCTTCAGCCAGTTCGACGAATTCAGGACCATGATGATCTTGCCCGGGATGCTCGCGTAGTCCAGGTTAAAGAACTGCGAGATGACCACCGGGAAGGACATCAGGGAGCTTGCGAAGATGACCGGAATCACGCCTGCGGTGTTGACCTTCAGCGGAATCTCCGAGGACTGTCCGTTGCCAAGCACTCTTCTGCCCTGCATCTTTGCCGTATACTGCACGGGAATGTGACGCTCCGCGTCGTTGAGCAGCACGACAAAAACAGTCATGAGAAGAACGCAGGCCACAATGATCAGTCCTGCGACCACAGCCGTGGCCGGCGACTTCGCGTTCATAATGAAGCGCTCCCAGAGCGTCGCGAAATCTCTCGGAATCGAGGAAAGGATGTTGATGAGAAGCACGATCGAAATGCCGTTGCCGACACCCTTCTCCGTGATTCTCTCACCGATCCACATGAGGAAGGCGGAACCCGCAGTCATCGTCGCGATCGTGACGACCACACTCTTCAAGGTGAAGTGGGTCAGGAGACCCTGGCTGCCGAAGCCGACCGCCATGGCAATCGACTCGATGAGCGCCAGCGCAACCGTCAGGTAACGCGTGTAGCTCAGGATTTTCTTTCTGCCGTCCTCGCCCTCCCGCTGCAGTTCCTCAAGCCGCGGGATGGCAATGGTCATGAGCTCCATGATAATGGAGGACGTGATGTAAGGTGTGATGCTGAGCGCAAGAACGCTCATCTGCTCAAACGAGCCGCCGGTAATCGCGTTAAAGAAATTGAACGCATTGCCGGAGCTCTGTCTTTGCTGCTCAAAGAAGTTCTTCAGATAGTCCGTGTTCACGCCCGGAATCGGTAGATTGCTTCCGAAGCGGATCACAATCAGCATCAGCAGGGTGAACAAGAGCCGTTGCCGAACCTCCTTGACCTTTAATGCCTGTCGGAGACTCTTCAGCATTTACAGCACCTCGCAGGTACCGCCTACTGCCTCAATCTTTGCCTTTGCACCCTCGCTGACTGCACAAACCTTGACGGTAAGCTTCTTGGTGAGCTCGCCGTTGCCAAGGATCTTCACGCCGTCGCGCGCGTGGGAGATGATGCCGAGTGCGATCAGCGACTCAGCCGTCACTTCGCTTCCGTTCTCGAACTTCTCAAGTCTCTCGACATTGACCGCCACGATATCCTTCGTGTTGCGGTTCTTGAAGCCTCTCTTCGGAATACGTCTGTAGAGCGGCATCTGGCCACCCTCGAAGCCCGGTCTCGGAGCGCCGGAACGCGCTTTCTGACCCTTGTGTCCCTTGCCGGCAGTCTTTCCGTTGCCGGAACCGTGACCGCGGCCGCGTCTGAAGTTGTCAGAGTGGACAGCGCCCTCAGCCGGTCTCAAATTCGATAAATCCATGACTGCACCTCCTATCCTTATTCTTCTACTTCTTCGACACGCACAAGGTGTCTCACGCGCCAAATCATGCCGCGCATTGCCTCGTTATCCGGCATGATGACGGTCTTGTGCATTTTCTTGAGTCCCAGTGCGACCACAGTCGCTCTCTGCTTCGGAATTGCGCCGATCGGGGACTTGACAAGAGTAATCTTAAGCTGCTTCGCCATGTTCCTGTCCTCCTATTCAGCCGAGAATTTCTTCCACGGACTTGCCGCGTCTCTTTGCAATCTCCTCCGGAGAGCGGATTGCCTTAAGTCCCTCCAGGGTCGCAAGCACAACATTGGTCTTGTTGTTGGAGCCGAGCGACTTGGTACGGATGTTCTGGATACCCGCGAGCTCAACCACAGCGCGGACCGGGCCGCCTGCGATGATACCGGTACCTTCCGGTGCGCGCTTCATGAGCACCTCAGCGCTGCCGAACGCACCCGTGAAGTCATGCGGAATGCTCTTGTTCTCGTCAATTGCAATCGAGACAATGTTTCTCATAGCTGCCTCTTTGCCCTTGCGAATTGCTTCCGGAACCTCGCCTGCCTTGCCGAGTCCGACGCCGACCTTGCCCTTGCCGTCTCCTACAACCACGAGAGCGGAGAAACGCATCGTGCGGCCGCCCTTGACGGTCTTGCTGACGCGCTTGATGGCGACGACCTTGTCGTTGTACTCAGAATTTCTCTGATCGTTTCTATCGCGATTCATTGCCATTGTCTTCTGTTCCCCCTCTTAGAATTGTAAGCCGGCTTCGCGCGCAGCGTCTGCGAGCGCCTGAATCTTACCCGTATAGAGGAATCCACCTCTGTCAAACACGACGGCGCTGATACCCTGCTCCTTCGCGCGCTCTGCGATGAGCTTGCCGACAAACGCAGCAGCTTCCACGGTATCCGTGTGCTCCAGTGCGCTCTTTGCCTCCTTCTCCAGCGTGGAAGCAGCGACGAGGGTACGGCCGACCGTATCGTCGATAATCTGCGCGTACATATGGCTGTTGCTGCGGAACACGGAGAGGCGCGGTCTCTGCGCAGTACCGCTCAGGTGGCTGCGCATTCTCCAGTGCTTCTTCTCGCGGACAGCTTTTCTGGATTCTTTGCTTACCATAATAAAACCCTCCTAATTATTTCTTACCGGTCTTACCGACCTTGCGTCTGATGGTCTCCGTAGCGTACTTGATACCCTTGCCCTTATACGGCTCCGGCAATCTCTTCTCACGGATCACGGCAGCATGCTGTCCGACTTTCTCTTTATCGATACCCTGCACCTTGATGATGTTCTGACCGTCGAGGACCGTCGTGACGCCTTCCGGATCCTCCATCTCGACCGGATGAGAATAACCAAGAGACAGGACGAGTTTGCTTCCCTGCTTAGCGGCTCTGTAACCAACACCGTTGATCTCCAGAACCTTCTCATAGCCCTCAGTCACGCCGACAACCATGTTCTTAATCAGAGTTCTCGTGAGACCGTGCAACGACTTGATTCTCTTCAAATCGTTGGGTCTTGTGACGATGATCTCGCTGCCTTCCTGCTTGATCTCAAGCTCAGCGGGCAGCACTCTCTCCAGCGTACCCTTCGGACCTTTTACAGTCACAAGATTATTTTCTGCGATCGTGACAGTAACGCCTGCCGGGACCGCGATAGGCATTCTTCCAATACGTGACATGCCGATTTCCTCCTGATGTCGTTAAAATGATCGGGATCTTATGCGCATTTCATGCGGTAATTTCTTACCAGATAAATGCTAAAACCTCACCGCCCACACCTAAACGGCGTGCCTCTTTGTCTGTGATGACGCCCTGGTTTGTGGAGATGATTGCCGTGCCGAGGCCACCGAGAACCTTCGGCATATCCTCCTTGCCCGCGTAGATACGAAGACCGGGCTTGGAAATTCTCTTCAGACCGCTCAGAATGCGATCGTTCTTGGTTGCGCCGTACTTCAGGGTGATGCGAATGTCCTGGAAGCCCTCGTTCTCAACAAACTCGTACTTCTCGACATAGCCCTCGTTCACAAGGATATCCGCAATCGCGACCTTCATCTTGGAAGCCGGGACATCGACCACATCATGCTTTGCAGTATTTGCATTGCGGATTCTTGTCAGCATATCTGCAATCGGATCGTTCGTTGTCATGGAATGTTTCCTCCTGTTGGATTTCTTTCAGCTTCGCTTTACCAGCTTGCCTTCGTGACACCGGGGATCTGCCCCTTGTAAGCGAGCTCTCTAAAGCAGATACGGCAGATTCCGTACTTTCTGAGATAAGCGTGAGGGCGTCCGCAGATTCTGCAGCGGTTGTACTCTCTGGTGGAGAACTTCGCCGGACGCGCCTGCTTGATCTTCATCGACTTCTTAGCCATGAGTCTTTTCCCTCCTGATTATTTGGCAAACGGCATGTTGAACAGCGTTAACAGGTAGCGTGCCTCTTCATCCGTCTGTGCCGTGGTGACAAAAATGATGTCCATGCCGCGCACCTTGTCGACCTTATCGTACTCGATCTCCGGGAAAATCAGCTGTTCCTTGATACCCATTGCATAGTTGCCTCTGCCGTCGAAGGAATTCGGGTTCACACCTCTGAAGTCACGAACGCGCGGAAGCGCAAGGTTAATCAGGCGATCTGCGAACTCATACATCTTTGCGCCGCGCAGCGTCACCTTGCAACCGATCGGCATATCCTCACGAATCTTGAAGTTTGCAACCGACTTCTTGGACTTCGTGACAATTGCCTTCTGGCCCGCAATGATCTCCATGTCGCGAACCGCAGCTTCGAGGACCTTTGCGTTCTCCTTTGCCTCACCGACACCCATGTTAATCACGATCTTGTCGAGCTTCGGAACCTGCATCGGATTCTTGTAACCGAACTTCTCAATCATCTTTGCGACAATCTCGTTGTCGTAGATTTCTCTTAATCTAGCCTTAGCCACTTGGAATGCTCCTCCTCTCTGCTTTAGTCGATGACCTTGCCGCTCTTCTTTGCGACACGGACCTTCTTGCCGTCTCTCAGCTCAAAGCCGACCTTCGTGCGCTCACCGTTCACGAGGAGCGCCACGTTCGAGACGTGAATGGAACCTTCCTTGCTCACGATGCCGCCGTTCTGGTTCTGCGGGCTCGGCTTCATATGCTTCTGAATCATGTTGCAGCCTTCGACCACAACTCTGTTCTTCGCCGCGTCCACATGCAGCACCTTGCCGCTCTTGCCCTTGTCCTTGCCAGCGATGATCTGAACGTTATCGTTCTTCTTAATCTTACGCATTGCGGACCTCCTTATAATACTTCCGGAGCAAGGGAAACGATCTTCATGAACTGCTTTTCACGAAGCTCTCTTGCCACCGGCCCGAAAATGCGGGTTCCTGTCGGCGTCTTGTCATCCTTGATGATAACTGCCGCGTTCTCGTCAAAGGTGATGTAAGAACCGTCTTTTCTGCGGGTCTTCTGCACCGTGCGAACCACGACTGCCTTGACAACATCACCCTTCTTAACAACGCCGCCCGGCGTTGCGTCCTTAACGGACGCCACAATCACGTCGCCGATGTGCGCATATCTTCTGGTTGAACCGCCCATCACGCGGATGCAAAGGAGTTCCTTCGCACCGGTGTTGTCGGCAACTCTCAAGCGTGTTTCCTGCTGAATCATGCCGGATACTCCCTTCCTCTACTCGATTATCTCGCCTTCTCGACGATCTCAACCAGTCTCCATCTCTTATCCTTCGAGAGCGGTCTGGTCTCCATGATTCTGACTCTGTCACCGATTCTGCACTCATTGTTCTCATCGTGCGCCTTGAACTTCTTGGTCTGCTTGATGATCTTGCCGTACAGCGGGTGCTTCACGTGATCCTCGACCGCAACCGTGATGGTCTTATCCATCTTGTCGCTGACGACTTTGCCGACACGTGTCTTTCTAAGATTTCTCTCTTCCACGGTTTATCTCCTTTCGGCTCACGCTCTCGCCTGTTCCGTGATAACAGTCTGGATTCTCGCGATGTTCTTGCGAACCTCGCTGATTCTCGCAGTGTTATCCAGCTGGCTGGTGGCATTCTGGAATCTGAGGTTGAAAAGCTCCTTCTTCGCAGAGACCAATGCCTCTCTCAGCTCAGCTGCACTCTTCGCTCTTAACTCTTCGACATACTTATTCGTTTTCACTCTGTTCACCGCCTTCTGCAGTCACTGCGGAAACTCCGTCCACGCCTGCGTTGACCTCTTCCTTGGAAGCAATCTTGCACTTGCACGGAAGCTTGTGCATTGCGAGGCGCAGCGCCTCTCTTGCATCTGCCTCTGCGACGCCGTCGATCTCAAAGAGAACGCGTCCGGGCTTGACAACAGCCACCCAGTACTCCGTGGAGCCCTTACCGGAACCCATTCGGGTCTCAGCCGGCTTTGCGGTGACGGGCTTATCCGGGAAAATCTTGATCCAAACCTTACCGCCACGCTTGGTATAACGGGTCAGTGCGACACGGGCTGCCTCAATCTGATTGCTCCGGATCCAGCAGGGTTCCTGAGCAACAAGACCGAAGGAGCCGTTCGTGATTCTGTTTCCGCGCATTGCTTTTCCGGCCATGGAACCGCGGAACTGCTTTCTGTGCTTGACTCTCTTAGGCATTAACATAGTTTATTTCGCGCTCCCTTCTCTGGTCTCAGCCTTTGCCGGCAGAACCTCGCCCTTGTAAATCCAGACCTTGACGCCGACCTTACCGTAGGTCGTGTCTGCCTCGGCGAAGCCGTAGTCGATGTCCGCGCGCAGGGTCTGCAGCGGAATGGTGCCTTCCGAGTAGAACTCGCTTCTTGCGATATCCGCACCGCCGAGACGGCCGGAGCAGCAAGTCTTGATGCCGAGGATGCCCGACTTCATGCTTCTCTGCATTGCGGACTTCATCGCGCGGCGGAAAGAGGTTCTGTTCTCAAGCTGCTGTGCGATGTTCTCTGCGACGAGCTGTGCCTCTCTGTCCGGTCTCTTGATCTCCTTGATGTCAATGAAGACCTTCTTCTCGGTGAGCTTCGCAACTTCCTTCTTCAGCTTCTCGATCTCAGCGCCCTGCTTGCCGATGACAACGCCCGGCTTCGCGGTGTGAATGATCACGCGGACTCTGTCCGCTGCGCGCTCGATCTCGATGCCGCTCACGCCGGAGGCATAGAGTTTCTTCTTCAGGAACTTCCGGATGTTGTAGTCCTCGACTAAGTTGTCCGCGAAGTCTCCCTCTGCGAACCATCTGGAGTCCCAGTCTTTGATCACGCCGACTCTAAGGCCGTGCGGGTTAACCTTCTGTCCCATTCTCTACCTCCTCATCTCTCGTCCAGAACAACCGTGATGTGGCTCATTCTCTTGAAGATTCTGTAGGCTCTGCCCTGCGCTCTCGGCTGGACTCTCTTCATGATGGGGCCGTTGCCTGCATAGCACTCTGCGATGTAGAGCTTGTCTGCCTGCAGGTTGTTGTTGTTCTCTGCGTTCGCGATTGCGGACTCCACGAGCTTCTTAATGACGCCGGAAGCATATCTGGGATTGTAAGCCAGGATGCCGAGCGCCGTCTTCACGTCTTTGCCTCTGATTGCGTCCAGTACGAAGCATGCCTTCTGTACCGGGATTCTCGCATAAGAAAGCTTTGCAGACGGTCTCTTGTCGTTCTGTGCGTTTCTCTCTCTCTTAAACTGGGATCTATGTACTTTCTTGTGTACGTTAGCCATGTTGAAACCCTCCTTTCAAACCTTTCTTATTATCTGGGCGACCCGACCTTCTTCTCGTCTGCGCCGTGACCTCTGTAGGTGCGCGTCGCAACGAACTCGCCGAGCTTGTGTCCGACCATGTCCTCGGTGATGTAGACCGGAACATGCTTTCTGCCGTCGTGAACCGCGATCGTAAGACCGACCATAGCCGGGAAGATCGTGGAGCGGCGGGACCAGGTCTTGATAACCGTCTTCTGGCCGGATTTGTTCATTTCTTCGACCTTCTTGAGCAGGCTCTCGTCTGCGAAGGGTCCTTTCTTCAGTGAACGTGCCATCTGTATCCTCCCTTAATTAGGCCTTGCCGTTTCTTCTTCTGACAATCAGCTTATTGGATTGCTTGTTCTTCTTTCTGGTCTTGAGGCCCAGCGCCGGCTTGCCCCAAGGTGTGCACGGACCCGGGCGGCCGATTGGCGCTCTGCCCTCACCACCGCCGTGCGGGTGATCGTTCGGGTTCATGACCGAACCGCGGACCGTCGGGCGAATGCCCATGTGGCGCTTTCTGCCTGCCTTACCGAGGTTGATGAGGTTGTGCTCGCCGTTTCCGACGCTGCCCATCGTTGCGCGGCAGTTGATCGGCACCATTCTCATCTCGCCGGACGGGAGACGAAGCGTTGCGTACTTGCCTTCCTTTGCCATGAGCTGAGCGGTGATGCCTGCAGCGCGTGCAAGCTGTGCGCCCTTGCCCGGGTAAAGCTCGATGTTGTGAATCTCGGAACCGACCGGAATGAGTGCAAGCGGAAGGCAGTTGCCCACTCTCGCCTCAGCCTTGTCGCCGCTCATCACGGTCTGGCCGACCGCAAGGCCCTGCGGAGCCAGGATGTAGGACTTCACGCCGTCTGCATAGCAGAGAAGGGCGATGTTAGCCGTTCTGTTCGGATCGTACTCGATCGCAACAACCTTTGCCGGGATGTTGTCCTTCGAATTTCTCTTGAAATCGATGATTCTGTACTTTCTTCTTGCGCCGCCGCCTCTGTGTCTGACCGTAATCTTACCCTGCGCATTGCGTCCTGCATGCTTCTTCAGGCTCACGACCAGGGACTTCTCCGGCGTGGATTTCGTGATCTCTGCGAAATCGGAACCCGTCATGTTTCTTCTGGACGGAGTATACGCGGTATACTTTCTAATTCCCATTGTCTTCTCCTTTAGTTTGTTATCGCGGATTCACACCGCATAGTTTGAGGCTTTACAGACCCTGGAAAATCTCGATCTCCTTGGAGTCCGCGGTGAGCTGCACAATCGCCTTCTTGCTCTTTGCAGTCTGACCGAAGGTCACGCCTCTGCGCTTGGTCTTGGTCGGGCGGTTCATCGTGCTGACGCTCTTAACCTTAGCGCCTGCGAACATTTTCTCCACCGCTTCCTTGATCATCGTCTTGTTTGCTTCCGGGTGAACCAGGAAGCAGTATCTCTTCTCCGCCATGCCCGCCATGCTCTTCTCGGTGACCAGCGGCTTGAGGATTACATCATAGTACTGAATGCTTGCCATTACGCGTATACCTCCTCAATCGTAGCGACAACATCCTTCGACGTAACCACCGTGTTGTACTTCAGAATGTCGTACACGTTGATGGTCTTCGGAGAAGCCGTCTTGACACCGGCAATGTTTCTCGCGGAGAGAACCGTGGTCTTATCGTTCTCCGGTGCGACAACCAATGCCTTCTGAACCTTCAGGTTCTTCAGGGTCTCTGCCATCTTCTTCGTCTTAATCTCGCTGAGCTCAAAGCTCTCGAGGACGATGAACTTCTGCTCCCGAACGCGGCTCGAGAGTGCGCAGCGAAGTGCCTGGCGCTTCTCCTTCTTGTTCAGGGTGATGGTGTAATCTCTCGGGCTCGGTGCAAACACAACGCCGCCGCCCTTCCACTGCGGAGATCTCGTGGAACCCTGTCTTGCGTGACCGGTGCCCTTCTGTCTCCACGGCTTTCTGCCGCCTCCGGAAACCTCGGAGCGGGTCTTCGCCTTCTGCGTGCCCTGGCGCTTATTGGCGAGCTGTGCAACCACAGCCAAATGTACAAGATGCTCGTTCAGCTCTACGCCGAACACAGCGTCATTCAATTCAATCGTTCCGACTTCTTTGCCGTCGGTGTTGTAAACAGATACGTTTGCCATCTTGCGTTCCTCCTTTCCTCTCGAAATTACTTCTTGCTCTTAACCGTCTCGCGAAGCGTGACCAGAGCCTTTCTGGAACCCGGGATTGCACCCTTGACCAGAATGAGGTTGTTCTCAGCATCGACTCTCACGACCTCAAGGTTCTGCGTCGTGACCGTCACATGACCCATGTGACCCGGCATTCCCTTGCCCTTGAACACGCGGCTCGGATCCGAAGAGGAACCGTTGGAACCCTGGTGTCTGTGGAACTTGGAACCGTGCGCCATCGGTCCGCGGTGCTGACCGTGCTTCTTGATTGCGCCCTGGAAGCCCTTACCCTTGGAGACAGCCGTCGCATCGACCTTATCGCCCGCTGCGAAGATATCCGCCTTGATGACATCCTTCACGTTGTACTCGGAAGCGTTCTCGAAGCGGAACTCTCTGAGGAAACGTCCTGCGGAGAAAACCTCTCTCTTGTGCTCGCCGCGCGTCACAACTTCCTTCTCAATGCCTGCCTTCTCGAGCTGACCCGCATCCGGCTTGTTGACGAGCTTCGTGCGAATCTGTCCGTACGCGACCTGAACCGCGTTGTAGCCGTCGCTCTCCTCGCTCTTCACGCGAGTCACGACACAGGGGCCTGCCTGAAGCACCGTAACCGGCACCAGCACACCGGCCTCGTTGTAGACCTGGGTCATACCGACCTTTGTTGCAAGAATTGCCTTTTTCATTTCTTCCTCCTGTTTATCCTACAGCGGAGCGCCGAGGCGCTCATACTAGAGCAGGATATTATTTTGTCTTCATGCGGATATCAATGTGAACGCCCGCCGGCATTTCGAGACGAGACAGTGCATCGACGGTCTTGTCCGTCGGCGCGAGAACGTCGATAAGTCTCTTATGCGTTCTCTGCTCGAACTGCTCACGGCTGTCCTTATACTTGTGAACCGCACGGAGAATTGTAACTACTTCCTTCTTGGTCGGCATCGGAATCGGACCGGAGACCTTTGCTCCCGTTCTCTTCACCGTGTCGACAATCTTTCCGGCAGACTGATCAACCAGCTTGTGATCATACGCCTTCAACGTGATTCTCATTACCTGATTTGCCATAAAAAAAGTCGCCTCCTTTTCGCACTTTTTTTGAAAGTACGACAAGCGGTGACTGTACACAGTGCCGGGTGTGTCCTTTCGGAAACCCCATGGCAGGCCTTCTCTCTTTCGAAATACGGCGCTCTTCGTTTGTACAGTGACTTGTCGTCAGTATCGAGACTTGACATTCGCTCCGCGGAACTCCTGCTCTTTTGAGACAGCAACCTCTCGCTTCACAGCTATCATGTCACAGCGCCATATAGCTTAACACAAAAAAAATAGCTGTGCAAGTAAAAGCACAGCTCTTTTTTAGAAACAATTCGACTCAGTGTCCGTTCTCCGGCATGGTCGCATCCGACGGCGGTTCCACCGCTCGGCTGGTGCTCTCCGGCTTTACGTAATTGCCCGCCTTGTTCTTCTTAATCTTGGTCACCTTGCCGGTCGGACCGGAATCATCCGCGCTGTCCGTCTCCGGTGCTTCGGTCGGATCTTCGCCCTCATGGAAAATCTGGCTCGGGTAGGTCTGCCGGGTCGCTTTCGCCTGAGACTTGGTCTCCGCAGCTTTTGCCTCGGTCTCCTCCTCGGCAGCCTCTTCTTCGTTTTCCTCGGCCTCTTCCGCTGCCTCGGATGCCTCAATCGAAGCCTGTTCCTCCGGAGAAAGGGTGTCGTAAACGACATTCTCATCACCCGGGTCCGTGCTCTCGCCGGAAGCCGTCTCTGTCATGCTCTCCACCGCACTGCTCGCAGACTCCGCCGCAGTGGTATCGCTGTTCTTCTTCCCGCCGCAAGCGGTCACAAGCACAAGACTCGCCGTCGCAAGAAGCGCAAGCGCCATCTTCTTTCTTCTCATTGGACTTTCCTCCGCTGTAAATCATCTTCGAGTGATTTCTCATTATTCTAGCACGAAGGCGCAATTCTTGAAAGCTTTTCATAAAAACACAAGAAAGTTGCAAGAAAGCTCCTTGAAGCCCTCCGCTCCCTTTGTTAGACTAGACCCGTACATATGCATGAGAGAGGAGGCTGCTATGCTGAGAGCCGATCGCTGGAGAGACTATGAGGTTTTGGACTGCGCCGGAGGCGAAAAGTTGGAGCGCTGGGGAGATTATTTTTTGGTGCGCCCGGACCCGCAGGTTATTTGGCGCAGCGACAAGAAGGACCCGCATTGGCGTAAGCCCGACGCCCACTATCACAGGAGCAATCGCGGCGGCGGCGACTGGGAGTTCTTTTCGCTTCCGAAGCAGTGGGATATCTCCTATGCGCTTCCCGAGTCCCTTGTGAATCCCCGCACAAGTACGCTCCGTTTTCAGCTGAAACCCTTCCGCTTTAAGCACACGGGCCTCTTTCCCGAGCAGGCCGCAAACTGGGACCGCTTTTCTTCCATTATTAATCGCGCCGCAAAGGAAGGACGTCCCGCGCGCGTCTTAAATCTCTTTGCCTATACCGGCGGCGCGACGCTCGCCGCAGCGGCTGCGGGCGCGGAAGTGACCCATGTCGACGCGAGCAAGGGCATGGTCGCCTGGGCCAAGGAAAATGCGGAGTCCTCCGGACTCTCCGCTGCTCCCATACGCTGGCTTGTAGACGACTGCGGCAAGTTCGTACAGCGGGAGCTGCGCCGCGGCCGCCGCTACGATGCCATCATCATGGACCCGCCCTCCTACGGACGCGGCCCGAACGGCGAACTCTGGAAGCTCGAGGACACGCTCTACGAACTCTTGACGGACTGTGTCTCCCTGCTCTCCGACACGCCGCTCTTCTTCCTGATCAGCTCCTACACGACAGGCTTACAGGCCTCCGTGCTCTCCTATTTGCTCGGCGACTTGATTGTGCCGCGCTTCGGCGGAAAGATTGCCGCCGAGGAACTGGGGCTTCCGGTCAGCGGAAACGGGCTCACCCTTCCCTGCGGCGCGAGCGGACTCTGGATTGCGCCCTGAGACGGCGAAAAACCGGCAAAAATTCCCAAGTTTATCCTATCACGCAAAAAAAGAAGAACGGCCGCGGCCGTTCTTCTTTTGATTGGATTACATATCCTCTTCGCACTTCTCGACTGCCTTCTCCGCCGTCTCGTCGTTAAAGACAATGCCCGCAACCGCCGTGCCGTAGCGCTCGAACATAGCCGCTGCGCAGGAGATGCTGTTGTCGATGATGTCGCGGTTCGGAACCATACCCGTGCAGTCCGTGTGCACCTTAAAGCGCACCTCACCGTCCCGCATGTCAAGCTCAAAGTTTCCGAGCTTTAAATTGTAGTTCGCGCGGCAGGTAAACTCCGCCATCTCCTTCATGATGCGCGCATCGTCCTTGTCGGCGCCGATCGGCGAAATCGCATAGGACGTATAAGACTGCTCATTGACCACGATGACGTAGCGAATCTGCTTTAGCTTTCCGTCAATCGAAAGACCGAAGCGAAACACACCGGACTCCTCGTCAAACGAAATGCTCCAGTCGTTCTCAATCAAGTAGTTATCGATTGCTTCCGCAATCGGCCGTGAATACTCTCTGCTCGCCATACTCTTTCCCTCCATCGTCTTACTTTCTTCCTTATCTACTGTATCACGAAACGTCCGCGCACTCCAGCGAAATCAGCGCTCACCGAGTATTTTTGCAGCCGCATCCGCGAGATTCTCCGCAACGAGGTCCGGCGTCGCGTCATACTTGCCGTCCTTCCCCGCTTCTCCGGTCTTCACCAACACGGTTCTGGCCCCCGCATTTTTTCCGCACTGTATATCGCCGGTCGTATCGCCGATCAAATAGCAGGCGGAGAGATCCAAGTGGTAGCGCTCCGCGGCGCGTAGGAGCATGCCGATCTTCGGCTTTCGGCAATCGCAGTCGATTTTCAGTTCCTTCACCTCGCCCGGGAAGCCGCTGTCCGGGTGATGCGGGCAATAGAAGACATCGTCCACGAAGGCCCCCTCCCGCCCGAGCAAGGTCTTCATCTTGTTGAAGATGGTCTCGAGCTCCGCCTCACTCGTCTCCCCGCGCGCAACAACGGGCTGATTGCTAACGACAATCGCGAGATATTCCGAGCTGTTTAAGCGCTTTAAGCCCGCCGCCGCTTCCGGCAGAAGTTCCAATTCTTCCGGCGTTCTCACGAACCCGTTGTAGCGGTTGATGACACCGTCCCGGTCCAGAAAGACCGCGCGCTGCGGAAACGCTAAGTTCCGCTTTGCCGGGAAGCCGGACTTCCATTCTTCCTCTGCCGCCTGAATGCGCTCCACGGTGCCGACATCCTTTACGTACTCCGGCGAGCGGTAGGCGTAAATCGCCTCGCCCTGCGCCGCCATGGGCGCGAGTATCTCCTTCTCGAAGTCCGTCTTTTTGACTTCCGGAACGCGGCGCAGCATATCCCGCGAGAGCAGGTAGATGCCGGCATTTACAAGATTGTCCTGCCAGCCGGTCCGCACATTGTGCTTGGAATCAAAGCCCGTGACGCGGTTCTCCGCATCGGTCACAATGAGATCCGAGTCGTAGGGATGGGAATTCGGGTGCGCAAAGAGCAGGCACTCCGCCCGCTTCTCAAGGAAGAAGCGCTCCATCCGCGCGATATCGATGTCAAAGCGGATATCGCCGAAGAGGAGCAGGAAGTGTGTGCTCTCGATTTTAGGCAGAAGGAGCGGAAATGCCCCTGCCGTGCCGAGCGGCTCGGTCTCCTCGACATAGTCAAGTTCCATGCCGAGCGCAGCGCCGTCGCCGAAATAGGAGATGATTTTCTCCTTCAGATGCCCGACCACAAGGGTGACACGTCGTATGCCGTAGCGCTTCAGCTCTTCGAGCTGCCATTCGAGTAGGGGCTTCCCGAGAAACGGGGCCATGGGCTTCGGAATCTCATCTCTGGTGAGCGCCGCGAGGCGACTTCCCTTGCCGCCCGCCATTATCACTGCCTGCATGCTTGCTCCTCCCTTTTTATCGCTGTTTTCTGGTCGATTATACCATAAAAGGGGCTTTTTCCGGCGCAACATTCTATTTTTCATTTTCGCGGCACACTGTTATACTAAGTCCGAAAACAGCAATTGTTGCTATTATTGTTCTGTGTAAGGGGGTACTCATGAAGGGATTTATGAAAGAGTTCAAGGAATTCGCGCTGAAGGGCAATGTCCTTGATCTGGCGGTCGGTGTCATCATCGGTGGTGCGTTCAGCACGATTGTCAAGTCGCTGGTCGATGATATCATCATGCCGCTGATCGGTATGATTCTCGGCCAGATCAACATCGCGACGCTCGCACTGACCATCAAGAACCCGCTCGGCGGCGAGGCTGTCTCGCTTGCTTACGGCGCATTCCTGCAGAACGTCCTGAACTTCTTCTTCATTGCACTTGCGGTCTTCTGCATCGTGAAGGCGGCAAATGCGGTCAACAAGAAGAAGGAAGAGGCACCGGCGGAAGAGCCGAAGCCGAGCAAGGAAGAGATCCTGCTCACCGAGATTCGCGATGCGCTCCGCGAGAAGAAGTAATCGAAAGCGCAAGACAAAAAAGAGCCGGGCTTATGCCCGGCTCTTTTTGATTGCTCGCTGCCGCGATTTTACTTTCCTTCCCCTGCCTCTCTCGCCTTATAGTAGAGGGCAATGTGCACCGCCTGCGCAAAGCTGCCGTCTTCCATCGCGCGACGAAGTTCCTCCTCGCCGAGTCTCACATAGACCACACACTCACTCTCGTCGAGTTCCTGTGCGGAAACCACGCGGCAGCCCTCCGCGAGAAAGCAGTGCGCCCGGCTCGTACCCATGGTCGGATTCGCAAAAAAGCTTCCCAGTTCCGTCCAGCGCTCCGCAACCGCCCCGGTCTCCTCGAGAAGTTCACGCTTTGCGGCTTCCAATGCGGACTCGCCGCGCTCAATGCCGCCCGCCGGGAATTCCGTCGTGACCGCATCGATGCCCACGCGGTACTGCCGCACACAGATGTACTTGCCCTCGGTATCCTTGGCCGCAATCACGACAAAGTCTCTCCCGCTGTAATGATAAAAGGGCGCAATCTCGGTGCCGTTCGGCAAGCGGTACCGCGCCTCCCGAAAGTCAATATAACGGTCTTTCCGTATAATCTTATCTTCCAACTTCTCCCAGCGAAGATTCTCGTCCATTTCTTTCCTCCTCTCCGGCGCTCCCTGCGCCGCAGCGCACTTCTTTGCGCTCTCGCCGCATCGTTTCGTTCTTTTCTGTACCCCTCTCTTGACCGTCTTCACTCTCTTCTCATTTTACTTTCCTCACCGTCCCGCGCTCTACCATGCCCAATACCGGAGACTTTCGCATTGATGAAGCCCGATCCGTCGCGAAACAATCGAAAACGCGAAGCAAAGGCTAAACCACACTTCACCGCTTTCCCGTCGTGTGCGGGCGCCGCACCGCAAGGCGTAAGCCCTCTCCGGACTTTAAAATCCACTCGAGCGCCCGGTTCAGAAGATAGCAGATAAACAGCAGCAGCGTGCTGTTGACCCGTTTCGGGAAAAAGAGTCCCAGCACACAGTAGACATAGCTGCAGAGTGAAAACCAGACAAAAAACCAGATGCTGAGCCGAAACGCCGGGAGTCTCACGATCAGCCAGACCAGCGCCCCGCCGACCAGCAGTGCGAGCAGCGTAAGCGGCAATATCTTGAGCCAACTGCCGCTCGTAAAGAGCGCCGCGACATTTTGAAGCGGGCGCGATAAGGTCTCTGCGAGCGCATCGCCCGAAACGGCATCCTGACTCTTCGAGGCAGCCCGGTTTAAAAGCCCGGATAACAGCGGCAATATCCAGATCTGAAACAACAAAAGATAGGCCGCATTGATATTTGCCGCGTACTTCGAGTTCATCTTCACTTCCACGAGGGACAGCGCGCGATTCACCAAGAGAGACAGAAAATAGGAAATCGCGAGCGCCTGCACAACACCGAGATTCTGCAGCTGATAGAGTTTTCCCTGATAGTTGTAAATGCTGCTCCCGAAGAAGAGCTTCATCACATCACGGAAGCCGGAGATACGCCCCGTGACAACAGTCAGAACCCAGAGCAACAGGCAGCCCGCGACGAGCAACAAGGTCTGTTCCCGGCTCACGGCGAGAGAAAATACAGCTTTCTTTTTCTTGGGCGGTCTCCGCCTGCCGAGCGTTCGTTCCTTTGTCAAGTAGACGAGAATCAAGGCAGAACCCGCTGCCGCGAGGAGACCGAGCAAAAGCTGCAGCCAGCCGCCGAGCAGGTAGCTGTGCCCCAAGAGCCAGGCCGAGGCAGGCAACCAGGACGCCAAGAGTACCGGAAAGAAGTTTCTGCGCCCCAGCGTGCTCGCACTCAAATAAAAGGGATAGAGAAAAAAGAGCGCCGCTGCGATTCTCCAGCCCGCGCTGCGATCCCAACTCATCTTCATTTGAAAAACACCCGCAATCAGATTGGCGAGGGAGTTCACAAGACTCTCCACAAAGCGTCCGGTCATAAACCAGGCAGTCGTAAAGTGGTTGTCAAGCAGCATATAGGGTCTTAAGCAGGCGAGCAGGTAGAGCGAAAAGCCGAGCAGGACAAAGCTGCCAAGCTTGGTGCCTTGCGTCTCTTTCGCCATGGCGCTGCCCGCAAGGGCCAGCGAAAAGAGAAGCTGAAACAGCAAAATCAGCACGAGAAAAAGGAGCAACATCGCGTCCAACTCACTCTCTGTCCGAAAACTGCGGCTCGCGATTGCCTTCGGCAACGCAAAGAGGGAACCCGCAGCCCGAAGAGCGACCCAAAGGAAGGAAAAGGTCAAAAAAAGAACGGCAGCGCGGTAGCACTGCCGTCTGAGCCGCTCAGACATATTCCGCCTCGCTGCCCGCGCCTTCCGGCTTTCCCTCGCCCATAATGCGGTCAAAGTCCTTCTTCTCCGAAGAGTAACTCGACATACAGCCCATGCCGCAGCTGCCGCAGTTTCCGCTACAACCGGTGCTGTGCTGATGGCTGCCGTGCTTCAAAATGAAACGGGTTATCAGAACAATCCCTACCAGGATTGCAAGCGCCAACAAGGCGGTATAAGCATTCGGTCCTTCTGTCATAATACACCTCCTGCGCTTTTGCGCCTCTTCATTGTAGTCCCAAAGCCCGATTTTGTCATTACGGATTCTCTCTGCGTATCCGCACCTCCGCTAGACCGCTCTGTGGTATACAGATACCTCCCATAGCTCGCCACAGTTGTCGCGTAAAACGAGTCTTGCCGTTTAAGGATTTCGTAACGACTCCTCAATGAATATTCAGAATAGTTTTCGACAAACTTCAAGCATTCAAACGCCTCCCGGTCTATACTAAAATCACAACAAAGAGCAATACAAACAAGCATAAATCAACAATGCATACAAGAAGTACTCTCTCTTGTTTTGAAACCCCACCCTAATGAGAAAAGCCTCCGGCCGGTAACGGAGGCTTTTTTCATGTCTTTTTTCCCTAAGCTCTTTTCTACCGGGCGATCAAACGGGCGGCTCCATGCGTTTTCACTCTATGAAGCGGAGGTTTTGCAGCACTTTTGATCGACTCTTTTTGTCCCATAACTCGACTTTACCCATGATTTCAAAAAGATTCTGATTTGCCGATTGCGCCGTTTATTTCAGATACTTGTCCATGAGTCCGCAAAAATCGAAGGTCGCAAAGTAATCCTTCGGCGTTTCCGCACGGCGAATCAGCTGCACGGAACCGTCTTCCCGGAGCAAAAGTTCGGCGCTCCGAAGCTTACCGTTATAGTTATAGCCCATCGAAAAACCGTGCGCACCCGTGTCATGGATGTAGAGGTAATCTCCCATCTCGATTTTCGGCAATTCTCTGCCGATTGCAAACTTGTCGTTGTTCTCGCAGAGGGATCCCGTGACATCGTAGACATGGTCGTGCGGCGCCGTCTCCTTGCCGAGCACGGTGATGTGGTGGTAGGCGCCGTACATGGCAGGACGCATCAAATTGACCGCGCAGGCATCCACACCGATATAGTCCTTGTAAATGTGTTTCTCATGAATGGCCTTGGTGACGAGCGCGCCGTAGGGAGCCAGCATGAAGCGGCCCATCTCCGTATAAATCGCGACCTCACCGAGTCCTGCGGGAACCAAGATTTCCTCGTAAACCCGCTTCACCTCTCTGCCGATTTCCAAAATATCGTTGGCGCTCTGTTCCGGGCGATAGGGGACGCCCACGCCGCCCGAGAGGTTGATGAAGGCAATCTCCGCGCCCGTCTCCTCTTTTAAGCGCACCGCCTCGCGGAAAAGGACTCCCGCGAGTTTCGGGTAGTACTCGTTCGTCGTCGTATTGCTCGCGAGGAAGGCGTGCAGGCCGAAGCGCTTTACGCCCTTTGCCTTCATCGTGCGGAAAGCCTCCGTAATTTGCGCCGGGGTCATGCCGTACTTCGAATCGCCCGGGTTATCCATGATACCGTTTGAGAGTTCGAACATGCCGCCCGGATTGTAGCGGCAACTCATGGTCTCCGGGAGCGCCCCGAGCTCGGCCTCAACGCTCTCAATGTGGGTGATGTCATCCAAGTTGATGATGCCGCCGAGTTTTGCGGCAAAGGCAAACTCACCCGGCGGGGTGTCGTTCGAGGAGAACATAATCTCCTCCCCCGAAAAACCGCAGGCATCGCTCATCATAAGCTCGGTCTCCGAGGAGCAGTCCACGCCGCAGCCGTACTCCTTCAGAATATTCAACAGAAAGGGATTCGGGGTCGCCTTGACCGCGAAGTACTCGCGAAAGCCCTTGTTCCATGCAAAGGCCTCACGCACACGGGCCGCGTTCTCGCGTATGCCTCTCTCGTCATAGATGTGAAAGGGCGTCGGATACCGGGCCGCAATTTCCCTCGCCTGTTCCAGTGTCAGAAATGTCTCTTTTTTCATAACTTGCCTCATGATTCCGTATGCGTGTGCGTGTTCAAATGCTCGTTGCAGTACTCGTGGTCCCCTTGGCACTTGGAACAATAGCGGAATTCCAGTTCCGGGTTCGTGAGCTCCGTGCGCCCGCAGACCTCACAGCGATGGCGCGCGGTCTTTTCGGGCGCAGCTTCTTTCTTCCGCTTTGCGCTGTCCAGCGGAATAATCTTGGGGCCGCCCGCATTGCCCTGCCGCCGCTTCGTACCCCCGAATTTTCCGGCAAGAAGACGCTTCAGCGCGCCGGACCAGTGAAGATAGAGTCCCAAGTTCAGCAGCGAGAGCAAAATTGCAACCCGGCTGCCCGCAGTGCCCATAATGAAATAGTAGAGCTCGATTCCCACATAGAGCACCGCCAGATAAATCGCGCGGACAGGAAACAGTCCCATGAAATAAATCTGAAGATTGGGGTAGGTGAGCGCAAACGCAAGGAAAAGCGACAAATTCAGCGCAGTCGGTGTCATCAGCACAAAGCTGTGCATCACGAAATTGACAAAAAAGGCTGCCGTAATGTGAAACAGTATGCCGAGGAAGAGATAGAAGTTAAAGCGGAAGCGCCCCCAACTCTGCTCCAGCATGCCGCCGACCCAGTAGTAAAAGTAGAGCCCCATGGCACCGTAAACCACCGTCTCTATGATATTTTCGCCGTAGCCCGGCGGGAATAAGAGCCAGGTAACCAGGCGCCAAACCTGCCCCCTCAAAATGGCGCTCGGGTTGAGCGCAAGGTAAAGCACATAGGCCGTCGGGTTGATGATCCAAAGCACCAAGCCTATGGCATAGATTACGGTAAAGATTCGCATCACATTCGGGATGGCAAAGCGCCCAAAGCGCTTCTCAAGGCGATCCAAGGTATTCATGTACCTTCCTCCTATCAAGAATAGACTTATTATCTAAGAAGATTTGGGCTTTGTCAAATAACGAAACGCACGTTCTTGTCCCCTCCTTGTGTTTCCCTATGTGCTGTGCTAGAATGTGTCACTATATATGGTATAATCGTTGTGTATGCGCTGTCACGGCGCATGTGTCACATCATTGCAACTACTTTGAGGACAGTAAAGTATGGATAAGAAACAATACAGATTAGGCATCGACATCGGTTCCACGACCGTCAAGATTGCCATCTTAGACGAGAAGAACGAAGTGCTCTTCTCGGATTACCAACGTCATTTTGCGAACATTCAGGAGACGCTTGCCCGCCTTCTGATCGCGGCAAAGGAAAAACTCGGTGAGCTCGACCTGATTCCCATGATCACGGGTTCCGGCGGTCTCACCCTCGCAACCCACCTGCACGTGAGCTTCGTGCAGGAAGTGGTCGCGGTCGCAACAGCCTTAAAGGCCATCGCACCAAAGACCGATGTCGCGATTGAGCTCGGCGGCGAGGACGCAAAGATCATCTACTTTACCGGCGGCATTGACCAGCGTATGAACGGCATCTGCGCCGGCGGCACGGGTTCCTTCATCGATCAGATGGCTTCCCTGCTCCAAACGGATGCCTCGGGGCTCAACGACTACGCGAAAAGCTACAAGGCGATTTATCCGATTGCGGCGCGCTGCGGTGTGTTCGCGAAGTCGGACATACAGCCTCTCATCAACGAGGGTGCGACCCGCGAGGACCTCGCGGCTTCTATCTTCCAGGCAGTCGTGAACCAGACCATCTCCGGCCTTGCCTGCGGTAAGCCGATTCGCGGCCATGTTGCCTTTCTCGGCGGCCCGCTCCACTTCCTGCCGGAGTTAAAGAACGCCTTCGTCCGAACCCTGAGACTTACGGATGAGTACATCATCGATCCCGAGAACTCCCACCTCTTTGCAGCCATCGGCTCCGCGATGAGCGCCGAACAGGAAGCGGGTGTGGACATCAATGACTTGATTGAGCGCCTCCAAAGGGGTGTCTCCATGGACCACGAGGTGCAGAGACTGGCCCCGCTCTTCCGAGACGAAGAAGACTATCGCGAATTCGAAGCGCGCCACACCGGCCACTCGGTCAAGTCCGGCGACTTCGAGAGTTACGAGGGCAAGTTTTTCCTCGGCATCGATGCGGGCTCCACAACCACCAAAATTGCTCTGATCGGCGAGGACGGACAGCTGCTCTACAAGTTCTATTCGAGCAACGAGGGCTCCCCGCTCACCACCGCAATTCGCGCAATCGAAGAGATTCAGAAGCGCATGCATCCGAATGCGGAGATTGTCTACTCCTGCTCGACCGGCTACGGCGAGGCGCTCTTAAAGGCTGCCTTCCAGCTTGACGAGGGCGAGGTTGAGACCATTTCGCACTACTATGCCGCTGCCTTTTTTGAGCCCGACGTGGACTGTATTCTTGACATAGGCGGTCAAGATATGAAGTGCATCCGCATCAAGGACCACACCGTGGACTCCGTGCAGTTGAACGAGGCCTGCTCGGCCGGCTGCGGCTCCTTCATCGAGACCTTCGCAAAATCCCTCGGTTACTCGGTGCAAGATTTTGCGAAAGAAGCACTCTTTGCAAAGAATCCCGTGGACCTCGGCACCCGCTGTACGGTCTTCATGAACTCGAACGTCAAACAGGCGCAGAAGGAGGGCGCAACCGTCGCCGATATCTCGGCCGGTCTCGCTTACTCGGTCATCAAGAATGCCCTCTTTAAGGTCATCAAAATTGCCGATGCCTCGAGCCTCGGCAAGCACATTGTGGTGCAGGGCGGTACCTTCTATAACGATGCCGTGCTCCGCGCCTTTGAGCGCACGGCGGAGTGTCAGTGCGTGCGTCCCGACATCGCAGGCATCATGGGTGCCTTCGGCGCGGCATTAATCGCGCGGGAGCGCTGGGAGAACCAGACAACTACCATGCTGCCGCTCGACAAGATCATTGCGCTGCAGTATAAGACCGCCATGACGCGCTGTCAGGGTTGTAACAACAAGTGCGTGCTCACCGTGAACCAGTTTGGCGGCGGCCGCCGCTTCATCTCGGGCAACCGCTGCGAGCGCGGCCTCGGTCTGGACCGCAAGAAGAAGGAAGTTCCGAATCTCTTTGATTACAAGATGCACCGCCTCTTTGACATTGAGACCCTCTCGGAGGATGAGGCGCCCCGCGGCACCATCGGCATCCCCCGCGTTCTGAATCTCTACGAGAACTACCCGTTCTGGGCGGTCTTTTTCCGTGAACTCGGCTTCCGTGTGGTACTCTCTCCGGTTTCGACCCGGAAGATTTACGAACTCGGCATTGAGTCCATTCCCTCGGAGTCGGAGTGCTACCCCGCAAAGATTACCCACGGCCATGTGAGTTGGCTCATCAGGAACGGCGTGAAGACCATATTCTACCCCTGCATTCCCTACGAGCGGGATGAGGAAAACGGCGCGGGCAATCACTATAACTGCCCGATTGTCACGAGCTACGCCGAGAACATTAAAAACAACGTGGAAGAAATCGAGACCGAGCATATCCGCTTCCTGAGCCCCTTCATGGCGTTCACGAACGAAAAGATTCTGAGCACCCAGCTCGAGAAGATTATGCAGCAGGAGTTCGGAATTTCCGCGGCAGAGACCCGCGCCGCGGCACATGCGGGCTGGAAAGAACTTCTGCAGGTCAAGGCGGATGTCGAGGCCGAGGGTGAGCGCGCCGTTCAGTGGTGCAAGGAGAATAAAAAGCACGGCATTGTCCTTGCGGGCCGCCCCTATCACATCGATCCCGAAATTCACCACGGCATTCCGGACATGATTGCGGGCTTCGGGCTTGCGGTTTTAACCGAGGACAGCATCTCCCACCTCGGCAAGGTCGAGCGTCCGGTCGTGGTCTCCGACCAGTGGATGTACCACTCCCGCCTCTATGCGGCGGCGAGCTATGTAAAGAACAGCGAAGTCTTGGATCTGGTCCAGCTGAACTCCTTCGGCTGCGGCCTCGATGCAGTCACAACCGACCAGGTCTCCGATATTTTGACCGGCTCCGACAAAATTTACACAGTTCTAAAGATTGACGAGGTCAATAACCTCGGTGCGGCACGCATCCGCATCCGCTCTCTGATTGCGGCGCTCCGCGTCCGCGACCGGAAGCACTATCAGAGAACCGTAAAGTCCGCGGCCTACGACCGTGTCCTCTTCACAAAGCAGATGAAGAAGGACAACTATACGATACTCTGCCCGCAGATGTCGCCGATTCACTTCGACCTGCTCGCACCGGCGATTTCCGCCTTCGGCTACAACGTGGTGCTCCTCGACAACGATGACCGCCGCGCGGTCGATATGGGCTTAAAGTACGTGAACAACGACGCCTGCTTCCCCTCGCTCTGCACGATAGGTCAGGTCATGGATGCCCTGCTTTCCGGCGAATACGACTTAAACCGCACCGCCATCTTCATGAGCCAGACCGGCGGCGGCTGTCGCGCTTCGAACTACATCGGCTTTATCCGCCGTGCGCTCGAGAAAGCGGGCATGGGTCACATCCCGGTCATCTCGGTCAATGTGGGTAACATGGAGCAGAACCCGGGCTTTAAGGTCACGATTCCCATGGCCATCAAGGCAATCCAGGCGACCGTCTACGGCGATGTCATGATGCGCTGCCTCTATGCGACCCGTCCCTACGAAAAGGTGCCGGGCAGCGCGGAGCAGCTCCACAAGAAGTGGCGTGCCATCTGCACCAAGGCAGTCTCCAAGCGGAACCCGGCCATGAACGAGTACCGCCGCATTGTCCGCGCCATCGTGAAAGACTTTGACGAACTGCCCCGCCGCCCGGTCAAAAAACCGCGCGTCGGCGTGGTCGGCGAGATTCTGGTCAAGTTCTCGCCGCTCGCAAACAATCACATTGTGGATCTTCTGGAGCGCGAGGGCGCCGAGGCCGTCATGCCGGATCTTCTCGACTTCATGTACTACTCTTTCTATAACTTAAACTTCAAGGCCGAGCACCTCGGCTTCTCGAAGAAGGGTGCCTTCCTCTGCAACGTGGGCATTAAGCTCATGGACTGGTTCCGCGCGGACGCGAAGGCGGCGCTCCGGCGCAGCAAGCACTTCACCGAGCCGGGCGATATCCGCCACATGGCAGAGATGAGCTCCAAGTTTGTCTCGCTCGGCAACATAACGGGTGAAGGCTGGTTCCTGACCGGTGAGATGTTAGAGCTCATCGAGAGCGGCGTGAAGAACATTGTCTGCACCCAGCCCTTCGGCTGCCTCCCGAATCACGTGGTCGGTAAGGGCGTAATCAAACAACTCCGCGCGTCCTACCCGGATGCGAACATCATCGCGGTCGACTACGACCCGGGCGCGTCCGAGGTAAACCAGTTAAACCGTATTAAGCTCATGCTCGCCATGGCGCAGAAGAACCTGCGCGGCGAATCCTGTGCGCTCCCCACGGAAAACGAAGCGCAGAGCTCCTGCGGTTGCGGCAGCCACGGCGGCGGTCACAGCCACGGCGGCGGTTCCTGCGGCTGCTCGCACTGCGGCTAAAGAGCCTCCCGCAAAACAAGGAGAGCGCTGACTTGCTGTAACGATTACATCATAAAAAGACCCCGAAGCTAAGGCTTCGGGGTCTTTTTTGATACAATACTCGCACGCTCAACGCACACGCAGGCACGCTGCTTTGTGTCATTCCTGTGTTTCTCTCCGCCTGCGTTCAACTCACTGCAGGCCGTTGATCGTAATCTCACCGAGTTCGCTGCGAAGCAAGAGGCGCTTGCCGCTGTTTGCGCGCTGCAAAAGCTTAGTGCCGCTGTCAGCTCCGTTCAGGTACACGCTGCCGAGTTCGGTGCGCGCTAAAATGTCAAAGTCCGCAAGCGGCTCCGCGAGTGTCACGCTCAAATTCGAGAGTTCCGCATCCGCCTTGAACTCTGTTGTCCGCAGCGCGTCCGCGCGGAGTGAGCCTGCGCTCAGGGTGAGCAACGCGCGCTCCGCGCCCACATTCTGCAAGCTCACATCGCCGAGCGCCAGGTTTGCCGTTAGGCGCTCCGCGCTGACTCCCGTGAGGCTTAAATTACCCGAGCCGAGCTGTATGTTCAGCTGCCCGAGCGCAGTGCCGCGCGGCACCGCAATCCGGAGTACCTTGCCCTCCGCACCGCTCTCCTTCACATAGAGGGTCTCATTCTCTCTGTCCTCAAGCTGTAAGGGCGCAGTTCCGTCGTAGTCTAAGTGGAAGTTCCGGTCTATGCTCTCCGAGAGTTCCAGGCTCAGGCTGTCGCCCTCTACCGTGAGGCTCCGGAAGCTCCGCGTAAGCGTGCCGCGATTCACCGCGACTGCCTGCGTCTCCGCGGCAGTGCTCTCCGCAGCCCCGGTTTCTGCGCCCGTCTCTGCCGCAGCATCCGCTGCCGCAAGCGTCTCTCCCTCGGCATTTGCTTCACCCGCCGCATTCGTTTCGCCTTCGCCGTTGCTTTCCTCGGAACTCACCGCGCCCTCGCTCTCTGCGGCGCCGCTCTCTTCACTGCTCTCCTCCGCCGCCGCACTGCTCGCATTGCTGTCGCTTGCGCGAAGCTCCGCCTCCGTACTCGTCTCCGTCACACTCTCCGGACGCGAAAAACGATCCACGACGGACGAGCACGCCCCGAGCAACATTACGCTTCCGCCGAGCGCCGCAAGCAGCACACAAAGTCTTTTTTTCATCTTAGCCCTCCTAATAACAGCCGATTCCGGCAGGTCTTCTCCCATGATTCAGTATGCCGAAAAAGAGGGCATATGTCAATTGACAGGAATAAGTAGCTGTTCTATACTCAGGACATGAATAGAAAATATCTCTCACCGAAAATTCGCAGTGCACATTTTGAGACAGAAAGCGAATCGATTTTCATCGACCTTGTTCGCGGTCTGTTCCCGACTCTCAGCATGCTGGCTATTGGCAAATTGTCCAAAAACAGCGTATTGGGCGACATCGTATCGATCGCCTATGCGGTGTATACCCTGCGCTTATTATGGCAAAACCGTCACGCCGAAGATCCGACGGGCGAAGTTACCTTACAGATAGGTCGTGACATCCGCAAAGTTTTCCGCTTCTGATATTCCGCTCGCCAAAGCTTAACCGAACAAAAAGACACAGCCGAGATGGTTGTGTCTTTTTGTGATGCCTTCTCCGACAATTCCGCTGTCGCAAGCGCTATGTCTGTTCCTGATAAATCAGAAATTGCTTGCCACTTCTCATCCTGCATGGGTCGCTTCTCTCCGTATATCGGTTTTATATATAAAAAAGTCCCTCTTGGGGCACTTCTACGAGAAGCGCAGGAGGTCTTAGTACGCTTTTCCCTGTATGCAATACAAGTCGCACGACAATAAAACCCCCGCCGGGGCTAAGCCTTGGCGGGGGTAGGTAGGATCGATTAGAGCGAAAGCACATCCGCAAACGCCTGGATTGCGGTCTGCGCCTGACCGAAGTCTCTCATCTGCTGGTCAATGCCCAGCTTGATGTGCGGGATGCCCGCATCGTCGAGAGCCTTCTTCAGGTACGGATACTCCATCTCCTCCGGATCGCAGAACTGCTGCATGAAGAGCACAAGGCCCTGTGCGCCGCTGTTCTTCACAAGGTCTGCAACGAACTCGCCGCGGCGGTTCTTTGCGGACTGCGGATCGTAGAGCAGAATATCGTGGTCGCGGTTTGCGAACTGCACTGCGAGGTCTCTCATCGGGTCGTCCGTCTCCGGCGCATCCGTCTTGAAGAAACGGCTCTCGTGTGCCACATCGTCCGCTGCGATCGCAATGTGGTTGTCCTCGAAAATCTGAAGCAGCTTCGGGTTGTCGCAGATAATACCGCTGGTCACAACCTTGCTGCCCGTCCACTTCGCTGCCGGGAGCTTCTCAAGCTCTGCGTTCAGCTCCTCGATGAGCGGGACATACTCGCTCTTCGCGGTAAACCAAGCGGACTTCAGGACATACATTCTCTTGACCGGCGTAATCACGTCGCAGTGCTCGTTTGCGAGCTCCACGAAGCGTCGTGCCGCACGGCGGTAGCGATTGTAGAGCTTAATGCTCGCCTGGAGTGCCTCCGGCGTGATTGCCTTCGAAGCAATCTTCTCAAGCTGACGCTTAACTTCGAGATACTGATCCATCGTGAACTGCAGGCCCCACTCCTCGAAACGGTTCTGCGGGTGTGCCAGGAAGATGGTCGGCATCTTGTGACCCATTGCGACACGGATGTTCTGAGACATCGGGCGCAGCGTATCACATACGGTCGGTGTGATTACACCGTCCAACTCATCGAGGGTGCCGTTCAACAGCATCTCAAGTCCGAGCTGTGCAATCGTGCAATAGAAAGTTGCGCAGTACTCCTTCGCCATGCTGATGGTCTGGTCGTTTGCACCCCAGATGCCCATCGGCACCATGCCTGCCGCATCGACAAGCTCTTCCGGCGCGTAGTAAGGAAGCACGCCAATGACCTTCTTGCCCTCTGCCTTATACTTCTTCAGCTGCGCCTTCGGATTTCCGGAAATCGACGCAAACTTCTCTAATAATGCCTCGATGCTCATGCCTTACGCCTCCTTTGTCCCGTTGTTCAGATCGTTTGCTTCCATTGCTTCCATGAGACCCTGGACTCTGGTCTCGTACTGTGCCGCGTTGAAGTTACGCGGATCAGCCTGGTCGCCGTCAAAGCCTGCGGTCGGAACACCGAGGTCCTTCGTAAAGCGTCTCTGCATCTCTGCCATATAGCCGGACCACGGCTTGCAGGAGCGGTTGTAGTGCACCAGAACACCGTCGACCTTGTTGTCGCGGCAGATGCCCTCTCTCCATGCCACGCCCTGCTCAATGCAGACCGAGTTCGGCGCCTTGTAGTACGCCTTTGCCATGCCGTCAAGATCCTTGTAGACAAAGCCGAATGCCGGCGCGTACACGACTGCCGTGACGTTGATGCCGTTCTCCTTCAGCGGCTTAAAGAGCTGCGGAAGCTTCGGCCAGCACGGAATACCCTCGAACATGATGCGCTTCTTCTCCGGGAACGGAAGCGTCGTGGTGCCGTTCTTTACATTCTCCGCGAGGTCGATTGCAAGCTGCTCGAACGCCTCTGCGGTCTCGACCTTACCGCGTGCGGTAACGATATCCGCCATGTGGTTAAAGAGGTCAAAGCCCGACATCGGAGCCGGCTTGTACTGCAGGAAGTCACAGACCTTGAGCCATGCGGATGCGGAACGGTTTGCGTTTGCACACGCCTGCTCAAACTTCTTCTCATCGAACTTCTTGCCGGAAATCTGCTCGAGCTGCTTGATTGCCGCATCGAACTGTGCGCGCACGTATCTGACCTTGGAATCATCGACCTCGACATCGTTGTTGTACGGGATGTCGATCATGATGAGCGGGATGTTGTGGATGCGGGCAATGTTCTCATACCACTTCGTCATGCAGTTGCAAATATTGTTGCAGCAGAGGACAAAGTCGGGCATCGGCATCAGGTTCTGACGGATCGGCTTCAATGCCTTTAAGCGCATTTCCTTCTCCGGGCCGTCCGGGAGAGCCTCGATGTCGTTGATGTTCACCAGCTCCTCAAACGGAGTCTGGGTCTTCGGATCCTTCTTCGGCTTGCCGGTCTCGGGATCGATGACCACATTGCCGTTCTCGTCCTTTAACGGCTTGCCGCTCGCCGGGTTGATGATGAACTCACCCGTTGCCGGATCAAACTTTCTGCCGACGCGGAAGCCCTCTGCGTATGCGAGGCTGATACGGGTATAACCGCAGATATCGTTGTCATAACCCATATCCTCCGCCGCCTGACAGAGCATTTCGCCGTCGCGGTTTGCCGCGATGCCTGCTGCCTGGTTCTCCGGATACACAACCTTCAAGTCAAATGCCTCTGCGAGCTCGCAGGGGAACTTCGAAGAAGACCAGCCCACCGGCTCGCCGCGCTTCTTTGCCTCTCTCGCCTGCTCGTAGACATCGTCCACGACTTTTCTCAGCGCAAGAACGCCGGGGCTTACTTTCTGCTTCGCCGGCTTCTTCGCTTCCGTGTTCTTTACTTCTTCTGCCATTTCAATCGCCTCTTTTCTAATAAAAGCTTATGCCTTTGCGTGCTTTAACGCACCCTGATATGCAAACAGCGCTGCGCCGAGCGCACCGTTGTACTGCGTGAGCGGGGAAGTCTTGATTTCGCAGCTCAGCTGCTCTTCCAGTGCGAGCACCAGACCGTGGTTCTGCGCAACGCCGCCCGTCATAACAACGTCCGGCACGAGACCCACGCGGTGTGCGAGTCCTGCGACTCTGCCCGCAATCGCTCTGTGAATGCCCGCAATGATGTCCCGCTTGTCGGTGCCCTGCGCGAGCTGGCTGATAACCTCACTCTCCGCAAAGACCGTGCAGGTGGAACTGATACCGATGCGCTTCGTGGACTCTGCCGAGAGCTTCTCGAGATCCTCAATGTTGACCTCAAGAACCCGTGCCATGACATCCAGGAAGCGTCCCGTCCCCGCCGCGCACTTGTCGTTCATCTGAAAGTTGACCATAGCGCCGTTTTCGATCTTTAAGACCTTAACGTCCTGGCCGCCGATGTCGATGACCGTGTGCACCTTCGGGAAGAGGAAGTATGCGCCTCTCGCGTGGCAGGAGAGCTCACTCATCTGCTTGTCCGCAATGCCCTCAAGGGAGTTGCGGCCGTAGCCGGTTGCGAGCGTGTAATCCATGTCCTCGCGCGTCTTGCCTGCATTCTTCAGAACCTCCTCGATGGCGCGCTGGGGACCGGATGTACCGGTCCCCACGCTCACCAAGGATTTCGATACGATTTCCTTGCCGTCCTTTAACATGATGCACTTGGAGGCAGTGGAACCGACGTCAATACCCAGCGTGTAAATTGCCATAAAAACCTAACCTTCTAAACTTCTTCGTGAATGAGAATTAAGCCTTTGCTCCCGCGGTCTTCGCGTTCTGGCCGTTCTCGTCATAGTCCTTGATAATTCTCGGGAGAATCATCTGGTGAACCGGGCAAATGGACTTCGGATTCTGGTAAGCAGCATCCGCAAATGCCACGACGTAATTTCTGAGCTTCGGCATATCGACAATCTCGTCAACCAGGCCTGCCTTCGCGCAGTAAGCCGGGGTGGAGGTGTCGATGTAGTGCTGAATCAGCTCGTTCATCTTGTCGATGGTGCCCTGGAGATCCTTGCCGGAATCCTGATCCTTCACGAGGCGGCGGCTGTACATTGCGCCTGCAGCGGTCTTGCCGTACATAACGTTGATCTCGGTTGCAGCCGTACCGATCGAGAAGACGTTGTTGTCATTGCCCTGCGGGCCGCCGAGCACGTAGTGCGCCGCTGCGGTACCCTTGCGGAGCGTAATCTCGAACATCGGGAGCTTCGTGGACTGGATCGAGTAAATCAAGCTCTGGCCGAGACCAAGCAGCTCTGCCTTCTCTGCCTCGTTGTCGACATCGATACCGGTCGTATCCTGCACCCAGAGGATCGGGAGACGGTCGCGGCCGCAGAGGGTCACGAACTCGTTCATCTTGATCAGGCCCTGGCGATAGAGCTTACCGCCCATACCCATAGCGCCCTTGCCTCTGTACTCCGGATAGTTCGGGTAGCCCTGCATTGCGAGCACGCCCTGACGGTTTGCGACGACACCGACCGGAAGGCCGTTGACCTTCGCAATACCGGTGATCATCTCCGGGCCGTAGTCCTTCTTGTACTCCATGAACTCGCCGCCGTCGATGAGCGCCTTCAGAACATTGTACATGTCATAGGTGCGGCGGGTGTTGCGCGGCACGATGTCATAGAGCTCTTCGCCCTGAATTGCCGGTGCCTTCGGCGTATCGACCCGGAAGAACTCCGGATTGAATGCCGGCATGTAGTCCATGTACTTCTTGATGGAATCCAGAACGCCGAACTCCTCCGCATAGACCTCGCGGAAGAAACCGGTCACGTTGTAGTGGATGGAGACGGAGCCCGGCGGGTCGTTCTTCATCTTTCTGGTCGCATCGATCATGCCCTGTGCACCCTCGAGGTCCACGTACGGCTTGGAATCCATGCCGCCGACAATGCCTGCGCCGCCGACTGCCATGTTTGCCTTCTCGTGCGCAATCAGAACGGTCGGGGAAATTGCGTGATAGCCGCCGCCTGCCGGGTTCGTACCGTAGATACCGACAATGACCGGAACGCCGAGCTGGTTGAGCTCAGAGTTGCGGTAGAAGGGCGTGCCGCCGCCTCTGCGGTTCGGGTAAACCTTCTCCTGCTCGTCGAGCTTAACGCCGGAGCAGTTCAGGATGTAGACCAGCGGAATGCCGAGCATCTTCGCCGTGTCGGAACCGCGGAGCAGGTTGTCTGCCTGGCCGGGAACCCAAGCGCCCGCCATCTTCTTATTGTCGGATGCGATGATCACAGCCCACTTGCCGTTGATGCGACCAAGGCCCTTGACAATACCGGTGGAGACGATACCGATCTTCTCCTCCGCATTGTCCTCCGGATTGTAGAGCGTGTTGATCGGGCAGAAGGTGCCCTCGTCAACGAGCTGATTGATTCTCTCGAGCGCCGTGTACTGGCCCTTCGCGTGAATCTTATCATCCGGCGTACCCGCAGAGAGAAGCTTCTCTGCGCGTGCGTGGATATCCTGCTCGACTTCCTTTAACTCTTTCACGTTCTCCGGATTCGGTTTTGCAGCCGGCACATTCAGAACCTGCATGTTCTGGAAGTAGCGCGGCATGGTGTAATTACTCATGTAAATCTCTCCTTAAAAGTGAGTTAACTGGTGGCTGAAATCTTCGCTTACTGCTTCGGAACCTTGATGAATGCCTGACCCGGGTCGATCTCCTCGCGGATCAGCTTGATGATCTCCGGGCTCGGGCCTTCCATGAGCTTTGCTCTGGAGACATCGACATCGAAGCCCGTGTTCTCCTTGACCATCTCCGGGCTGGAGAAGGGATAGTAGTATGCAAGGTACATTCTCTTGGTCTCATCATCGAACTTCATGATGCCGAGATCCGTAACGACCATCTGCGGGCCTCTGTTGCCCGGAAGACCGGCTCTCTCTCTGCCGCCGGGGCCGTCCATCCAGCCCGGGCTCGTGACATAGTCGATCTTGTCCATGAATCTTCTCTTCTGGTGCTGCATCATGATGACCGTGTTGCAGTAGGTCGCGATGCCGTTTGCACCGCCGGAGCCCGTGAAACGGGTCTTCGGGTTGTTGTAATCGCCGATGCAGGTCGAGTTTACGTTGCCGTAGGGATCGATCTGTGCGCCGCCGATGAACGCAATCAGGCGCTCCTCGTTGTGCAGCCACTCATTTGCCTCGAAGCCGACAAAGCGGATGTTCGGCCACTGCACCGCGCAGTGTGCCATGAAGCGAAGATCGCCGACCGAACGCGGCACCTCAACCGGATCGCAGTCCATGAGACCGCTCTCAACGATCGGATGGCAGGACGGGCAAACCACGCGCTTCGCGAGGGAAGCGCCGATGAGCGGAAGTCCGGTTCCGACGATGACAATCTGATTCTCCTGAATATTCTTTGCAATGGCGTAAGCCTGCATCTCCTGCTTGGTATAATTCGTGTAATCAGCCATGTCTCTCTCCCCTCCTTTATCGCTTCGCGTAACCGAGTCCCGGAATGACCTTCAGGCTTGCGAGATGCGCGCCGCCGATCTTGTCGAGAACATCGTTGTTGTCCTTGCAGCTGTAAACCCACTTGTCCAGATAATCGCGGAAGGTCTCCGGGTTGACCGGTGCCGTGTACGGCAGGCCCTTCTTCTCAGCCTTCTCCTTCTCCTTCGCGATCTGACGCTCTGCGTCTTCCTTATCCTGGTACTTGGAAGCCTTGTCGTACTCCTTCAGTGCCTTGTCGTCGCAGTCATAGTAGTTGTAAACCTGGGACGGCCAAGCGCCGAACGGCACGTGCACAACCGCATTGACGCACTCGCCGAACACCTTGTTCTGGGAGGTCTCGCGGCGGATGTACTCATCGCTCACAAGCTCCTCGCAGGTCACAATGACCTTTCTCGCCGCAACCGCGATGTCGACATCGTGGAACTCGTCGCCCTCAATCACGCAGGTGCCGTCCGGAGATGCCTTCTGCACATGGATGATAGCGGTGTCAAGCTGCGGGGTCGGAACCGCGACAACCTTCTCGCCCGGGTTGAAGGGGTTCTCGACATAAGCGAACTTTAAGTTGGTCAGCTTGTCGAGGGTCTGTCTCTTCTCCTCGGAGATACCCCAGAAATCCACCAGACCGGAGCCCTGCATGAGGCGCACCGGAAGGTACGGAAGTCCGAGGGACGCAGCGTGGAGCTGCAGCATGAGAACGTCCTGCGAGTAATCCTCGTAGGTCAAGGTGCCTGCCTCAATCGCAGCGCGGAAACGGCGGGACACGTTCGTGTAGCCGGAGTTCGCGGTATAGCAGTTGATGTATGCCTTGACACGGCCCTCGCCGATCATCATATCCCAGTCACCGCCTGCCGGGCCCGCCCAGACAGTAAAATCGGTCTGTCCCTGGCGAAGGATCTCGAAAACAGCCGCATAGGGCTTCCGGTTCGTCGTAAATCCGCCGAAGCAAATCGCATCTCCGCTCTCGACATACTTTGCAACAGCATCATGTAAACTCATTACTTTATTCAAGGTAATGTCCTCCTTTCTCGAAACACCAAAACGATTTTGTTCTTGCCTGTATTGCCTCTGTTTCTATTGCAAAACGACTCAGTGCGCAAAGAAGGTCAGGAAGAATCCTGCCGCAACCGCAGAGCCGATGACACCTGCCACGTTCGGTCCCATCGCGTGCATCAAGAGGAAGTTGGTTCTGTCCGTCTTGGAGCCGACCGTCTGGGAAACACGCGCTGCCATCGGAACAGCCGAAACGCCTGCGGAACCGATGAGCGGATTGATCTTACCGCCGGTGACAGCGTAGAGAATCTTACCGAAGAGCACGCCGCCCATGGTCGAGAAGCTGAATGCCGCAAGACCCATGACGACAATTGCGAGCGTCTGCGGGCGAAGGAAGAGCTCGCCGCGCGCCGTCGCGCCGACCGAAAGGCCGAGGAAGATGGTGCAGATGTTGCAGAGTGCGTTCTGCGCGACATCCGAAAGTCTCTCAACCACGCCGCACTCGCGGAACAGGTTGCCGAGCATCAGCATGCAGAGTAGCGGTGCAACGTCCGGGAGAAGCAGGGAAACCAGGCAGGCAACGAGAATCGGGAAGATTACCTTCTCGGCCTTCGAGACCTTTCTGAGCTGCTTCATCTTGACGCGGCGCTCCTTGTCCGTCGTCAGGAGGTTCATGATCGGCGGCTGAATCAGCGGAATCAGCGCCATGTAGCTGTACGCCGCAACCGCGATTGGTGCGACCAGCTCGGGAGCGAGGTTGTTTGCGACATAGATAGCCGTCGGGCCGTCAGCGCCGCCGATGATGCCGATTGCCGCAGCCTGCTGCGGGGTGAACAGTCCGGTCGCATTCGCAAAGATGAATGCGCAGTAGATGCCGAGCTGTGCAGCTGCGCCGAGCAGAAGGGAAATCGGGTTTGCGATCAGCGGACCGAAGTCCGTCATTGCGCCGACCGCAAGGAACATCATGCAGGGGAAGAAGCTGGACTTAACGCCCATGTACATAACGCCGAGAACGCCGGCATCGTACCAGTGGTCGAGCTGATAGAAATATTCGAAGGTGCCGGAGTGCGGCAGGTTCGACATGAAGATACCAAAGGAGATCGGGAGCAGCAGAAGGGGCTCAAACTGCTTTACGATCGCGAGATACATCAGAATGAACGAGATCACCAGCATGACAAGCTGCTGCCAGGTCATCGTTGCATATCCGGAACTCTTGAGCAGTCCCTCAACGATAGTAATAAGATTCACTGCGTGTTCCTCCTTCGCTTAGTTCAACGTGCCCATGACCTGGTCGGTATCCACCGTGTCACCCGTCTTCACGTTGATCGAAGCGACCGTGCCGTCGACCGGTGCCACAATCTCGTTCTCCATCTTCATTGCCTCAAGCACGAACATGGTCTGGCCTGCGCTGACCTTGTCGCCGACATTCACCTTGACGCCGAGCACTGCGCCGGGCATCGGGCTGGTTACGGACGTGCCGCCGGGCGCTGCCTTTGCTGCCGGAGCTGCTGCCGGAGCCGGGCTTGCTGCCGGAGCGGGTGCTGCTGCCGCCGGAGCCGGAGCTGCTGCTGCCGGAGCCGGAGCCGCCGCCTTCGGAGCGGGCGCTGCAACCGGCTGAACCGGGGTCGAGACGCCGGAAGCGATCTCCTCGCGGGTGAGCATGTGGAATGCGGACATGCGCTCCACTTCGACTTCGTATCTCTTGCCGTTCATGGTAACAACATACTTCATTTTTATAGCCTCCTGTTATGTGCTTGTTTTACTTTAATTCTTTGATGCTGGTGACGTTGATCTCTTCCGGCGACGCGTGAAGCTCCTCGCAGATGACCGCGAGTATCATGGAGCAAATCTCGTCGCTGATACCCGGCGGATCCGGAATCGGTCTCGGTGCCGCCTGCGCTGTCGCTGCCGCACCGGATCCCATAACCTTCGAGAACAGAAGGATCACAAGCGCGAGCGTAATCAGCGTGACCATAACCACACCGAGTCCCATGACGGACAGAAGTACGCTCTCAGGAACAGCCATGGATGTGCTTGTCCACATACTAACCCTACCTCCTTTTTGATATGTACTCATTGTAACACAAGACCCGCAAGATTCCTTCTCTTTATTGTCAAAAAGCTAGCGCAAATTGTTGCCGGGACTGAAAAGCGACCAAAAAACTGATTTATTTAGCGGATATCTATGCTATATCTTGCACGTCTTTTTTCTCTCTGCGTGAATCCGCGCGGGTCGGTTAGAAGTGACTACTTGCAAGTTCCCGCACTTGTGTTATATTGGTGCTAAGGCGAGCGGAATATCCGCTTATTTATGCGGAAAGTCCGAACTCATCGCCCGAGGAGGCAAACAATGGAATCCAGAGACTATATTATTCAGTATAAACAGGACGATCAGTGGCGCATGCACCGCCTGCACTATCACGAAGGCATTGAACTCATGCTGGTGCTGACCGACGGCGGCGACTTCTTCATGGACCGAAAAATGTACCCGCTGAAGAAGAACACCCTCTTCATCCTGAACGCAAATACCCTGCACCGCGACGAGAACGGGGCGGACGGCTCCGTCTTTAAGCGCTATGTGCTGCACATTCTGCCCACATTGCTCGAGCAGCTCTCGACCCCGCAGACAGACTTTGCCGAAGCCCTGAAAAACAGCGGTGCCTGCGTTCTCTTAAACGAAGAAGACAGCAAGCGCCTGGCGCGCCTCTTTGAAAAGCTGCGCATCAGCATGCCGCCCTCCTTCGGCACGGACATCCTGGAGCGAATTACACTCTACGAGATACTGCTCTTAGTCTGCAGCCGCATCCGTTCCACCAAGAAGGAGCACGGCACCTCGAACCAGGACTATAACCGCGTGCAGCCGATACTCGATTATCTTAGGAAGAACTGCACCGAGCACCTGTCGCTCGACGAGCTGGCCGATCACTTCATGTTGAGCAAGCACTATCTCTGCCACATTTTTAAAAAGGGAACCGGCTTTTCGGTCATGGAGTATGTGATTCAGCTCCGCATCATCACCGCCCAGCAACTTCTGCGACAGGGCGCGAATGTCCAGGAGGCAAGCGAAAAGTCCGGTTTCCAGACCTATTCCCACTTCATTCGGACCTTCAACAGCTATGTCGGCGTCTCGCCGAAAAAATACGCAAAGCTCTACCGTCAGGGCGACCGCTACGCGGTCAATGCCGAAATCCATGGCGTGCGCAAGATGCGCGCCACCATGCCGGACTAAAAAACAAAAAGAACGAACCGCAACTGCGGTTCGTTCTTTTTATTATCTATATGATTCGTTGATTCGCCGCGCGAAGTTTGGGCTTATATCTTGCGGTGTGCGCTCCCCCGTTTTTCGTAAGGTACTTCCCTTCCTCTTCACCGGTCCCGAATCCCGGCGGTAGGGCGAACTTCACTCCTATGCCAAGCGTATTTCTCGCGATGCGAAAACCGCGTTTCCGGACATCCGCAAAGATTTTTGTTTCGCAAAGGTTTCGTTCCGTGCCGCCCGATGAACGTGCATTCACTCAAATAATAACTCCTTATAGAATCGGTTAAAAACAGTGTACACGGGTCCAAAATAGGAACGTATGTTTTGTCTTGTTTCCCCTTTTCAATGCCTGCTTTTCAGTTGGTTTCGAGCGATGCCACGCGAAAGCGAGGACACAGCGAGACACGGTTGTTCTCTCCGAGCACGAGAGCTCTTTCCGTTTTGACTTCTTCACAGGTGGCGCAGGAGAGAAGTCAGTTCTGCCACAATTGCCCAGAGGAAAAGGGCGCCCGCAACACAGAGTCCCCACCAAAACACTTGTTTGATGCGAGCATTCTTCACCGCGGAAAAGCCAAAATAAAGCAAGGCAATCGGGGTCAGCGCGTAGCCGCCCAGCATCCCGAAATACCAGAGCCACGGGAGAAAGTGCGGAACTCCGATGCCGCGCGGCGCAGTCAAATTCATCCAGACGGTCGAGAGCGCACAGCAACAAAGGAGCCCCGCGGTCAGCGCATAGAGCTTACGAAACCGCAGTTCCCGCTGCCGCTTGTACAGCCAAAGCATGAGAAGCGCAAGTCCCAGCGGTAAAACCACATTTGGAAATATGGGCATAACTACCTCCTTCCATCCGCCAAAGCATCTCATTGCGGAGTGAATCAGTTCGGTCAGTACATAGTAAAACCATGCGAGCCCGGCCGCCGAAAGCAGCGCAGCGCTCAGGCTTATCAGTTGCAACAGGGCCGCGGGACAGCGCTGTGTATTCCCCGCCGCATCGAAAAAGTGCAGAAACGAAAGCAGGGCCAAAATATAGCCGAGGTAGAGCGTCCAAACTCGGACGGAATATGCCGACGCATACGCGACGGAGCCGTACGGAAACACATAGCTGTGTGCAATATAAGCGAATATCCCGCAGCCGAATAAGAGCACCGTGAGGCTGTAAAGATGCCGATTCCAAATCAGCGCTCGCTGCAGCCTGCGCATACGGAGCAACGCAGGTAGCAGCGCAAACGGAAGCAGCAGATTCATCAGAAACGGAAGCAGGTGATTCAAAAACAGCTCCATACCGCTCTCCTTTCGCTTCGCGCCGAATAAAGGCGAACCTCCGCCCCCGCTCCTCTCACTGTACGAGCAGTTGGGAAATAATCTTGACAAAGAGCAGCACCAGCACGAGCAAGAGGACAGGGCGTATGGCCTTGCTTCCCTGCTTCAGCGCAAGCCCCGCGCCGAGGTAGGCACCTATCATATTGCAGACCGCCGCGCTCAGGCCGAGCGGAATTAAGACGGTGCCGTGCATCAGAAAGACGATGAGTGAACTCAGATTGGTCGCCAAGTTAATGGCCTTTGCCTGCCCGTTTGCGCTTTTTAAACCGAGGCGCGACCAGACGTTTAAGAGCACAATCAAAAAGGTGCCTGTGCCCGGCCCGTAGAGTCCGTCGTAAATGCCGACCAGGAAGGCCGAGGCCGCCGCGGTCACATAGGTACGCCCCGTGATTTGTTCTTCCTCCGGACTTCGGTCGCAAAGCAGATTCTTGTTCAGAACCAGAAAGGCGACAAAGGGCAGGATGCAAAGGAGGATAATCAAAGTCATCCGCTCCGGCATGCGGAGCGAGAGCCTCGCGCCGATCGAAGCGCCCACAAAGGCCGCCGCGACCGCGGGAAGCGCAAGGCGCTTTTCAATCATGCCCTGCTTCGCAAAGCGGCCGGTCGCAAGCGTGGTCCCGAAAACCGCCGAAAACTTATTGGTGCCGATGGCCGTGTGCACCGGTATTCCCGCAAAGAGGTAGGCGGGCAGGGAAATCAGACCGCCCCCGCCGCCGATGGCGTCTACAAAGCCCGCCAGAAAAACCAGCGGGCATACAATCAAAAAAGTTGTGATATTCATTGTTTTCTCAGGCGATGTGAACGTTCACTTCCTCGCGATACATCTTCTCGGGGAAGAATCGACGATAGAAGCGATCCAAAATGTGCCGAATTTCCGCGGCGGAGTGCGACGTAGCGCCGCCTGCCTCGAGGATGCGGTAGTTCATGCCGCAGACCTCCGCGCGAACGCGGGTCTCGCGGACGCCGTTCCTTAGATAAAACGCGCGGCGGCGAAGGCGCACGGCCTCCTCTTCATCATCCGCGGCGTGATCCGGATCCTCAATCTCACCGAGTATGGTCTCGGCATCGTCGATGTGTGCCTCCATCTCCCGCAAAAAGTCGGTCCCGATTCCGCTGCCGCGCTCCGATTCCTTGACGGCAAAGTAGTCGAGCAGATAGTGGTGACCTTCCTCCGCCTTTTCCCGCGCAAAGAGCGCATAGGCGAGAAGGTCTTGCTTCTTGCTGTTGTCGCGGATCGCGAGCGGCAGATAATGCCCCGTCTCGTAGAGCTCTTGCATCTTCGGGAAGGGCTTTAATTCTACCTCCGGAAAATCTTCCTGCATTCTCGTCTCAAAGAGCTTCCGCAGTGCGGGCAGGTTGAGTTTTTCCACTCGGATCCGCTTGGTACAGTCTGTGTCCGCCGTCTGTTTTCGTTTCAGTTCGTGTCGCATGATTTGTTTCTCCTTTTCTTACTTTTCTTGTCCCCGCTCCTTACGGGGTGTAAAGCGTTCCTTGTGCGTGAGCGCATAATAGAATAGGTATTGCTGTAAAATACCCGCATGCTTCCGGGCGACCAAGGGGTCCACACCCTGATAGCCCTCGCTCACAATGCGCTGCATCCAGACGTCCGAGGGCACGCGCTCCGTTCTGCCGTAGCCAAAGAGCATCACGCAGTTCGCGACCTTCTTCCCGACGCCGTGTACGCCCTGTAGTTCCAGAAAGAGTTCCTCATCCGGCCGTTCGCGAAGCGCAGCGAGATCAAGCTTCCCGTCCGCCACGCGGCGCGCGGCGTCCAGCACATAGGGCGCGCGGTAGCCGAGCCCCAAATCCCGCAGGCTTTGCTCCGAGCTTCCGGCAAGCGCCTCCGGCTTCGGAAAGAGAAAGACCGTCTCTCCGGAAGGTGCCTTTGTCGCCTCGCCGTAGGTCTCGGCCAGCATGCGAACCGCAGTCCGTATGGCCGGAATGGATTTTCGCTGCGAGAGCACAAAGGAAACCAGCATCTCAAAGGGCTCCTGCCGGAGCACCCGTATGCCGTCGCCGTGTATGGTCGCCTCGGCGAGCAAGGTATCTCCGTTCTCGAAGATATCGCGCTGTATGGCGCTGTAGTCGCGCTCCAGGTCAAAGTAGGGGCGCCATACTTTATCCCAGGATTCCGCGTCGCAGGAGACTTCCACGGCGCAGTCGCCGCGCTGTCTTAACTCCAGCACCTCGTTTCCCGAGATAAAGCGGAACACACCGTCCCCGATTTCACCGGGGCGAAAGCACTGTCCACTGTCCGCTATCTTCCGTAAACTCAGCGCTTCCCTGAGCTCTATGGTACGAAACTCCCGCACAAGTCCTCCTTCGGTCTACATAAGCGTTATGCTACTATCCTAACCTAAATTCAAAAAGCCGTCAAATCGGCAAGAAAAAGTCACCCCGAAAGAATGAGATTACTTAAAACGAAAGACCACACCAAAAAACAAAGCCCTTGGTGTGGTCTTTTTCTTGTCAGCGCAGAGCTATGCTCTCATTCCCGGCGACCCCGTGGAGCGTATTCTCTTCCGCGAGCTCCGGACAAGAAATCTGCACATAGTCGTAGGCACTGCGCGTGAGTTCCCAGTAAAGGGTGCTTCCGTCACCCCGCTGCACGGAAATCTGCTCTTGCTGCGGGTGCTCGCTATTCAGCTCCCACTCGAAGAAGGGCTGCGCGGAATCTGCCGAAATCTTCTCCGCCCGCGCCTTCATGCCCGAGGCAATCAGGACACCGCCGTCCACGCGGCAACTGCCGTTCCAGTCGAGCGCTGCGTCCTTGCCGTTGTCCGAGCCGTTCACAAAACTCATACCGCCGCTGAAAATCAAATCGCCGTTCGAGTCGATGCCGTCGCCGCCCGCGGTCACATGGAGCTCTCCGCCCGAGATATGAACCCAAACTTCCGGATTCGCCTCCTTCTTCTTGGTCTCGGTCTGCGCCTTGTCGTAGTGCTCCCGCGCGTTCATGCCGTCATCGTCCGCGCTGATGTCAAAGCTTCCGCCGCTCATCTCTATGGTTTTCCCCTCTATGCCCTCGCTCGTGTAGGTAAAGACATAGGAACCGCCCGAAAGAGTCACCGCGCCGTCCGAGCTGACACCCTTGCCCTTTTCGCCGCGCGCGCTCGCCCGGACCACGCCGCCCTGCAAATCGACGCTCTCCTTGCCGCGGAAAATATCGTCCTCGGTCTCGATATCATAGGCGCCCTCCGTGACCAAAAGCTCCTCCTTCGCAACGAAGCCCTGATCCGCCGCCGTGACGACCGCGCTGCCGCTGCCGGCGAGATATAAATTCCCCTTGGAATAAACGGCCGCTCGAATGTTATCAGGCTCTAGTGCCTCTCCCTTCTTATCGGTTCTGCCGTCGGTCACGATTTCGTTTGCCTTCTCGCCCTCGAAAATCAGACCGAGTTCCCCGCGCTGCACCGCGCGAATCGCATTTTTTCCGCGAGTGTGAATCTTTACCCCGTTGAGATACAGAAGCACGGAGACATTGGCCGCACGCACTTCGATCGGAATGCGACTCTCCCCCTCCAAGCGGTAGCTTCCGCCCTCGTGGATTACAAGCACGCCCTTCTCGACCGCCGCGCCGCGCCCTTCGATTTTTGCCCGCTCGCCGCGCAGCGTAATCTTCACCACAGCGGCCTCGTCCGCTGCGTTCGAAGCGGTTCCCAAGCTCGCATCCGAAGCGATTGCGGGCGCTGTCTCGTCCTTAGACTGCGGTTTCGTTGCACAAGCCGTAAGGAGAGCTGAGGAGAGCGCCGTGAGTAAGAAAAGCGGAAGGAACCCGGTCTTGTTTCTCTGTTTCATTTCACACCTCATTCGAGAAAACTATGATACCATTTAGAAAACACAAATTATAAGGAAGCGGAGGTTTCCATGACGATATTACTGGTGGAAGATGAGGACCGCCTCGCAGCGGCACTCATTGAACTGTTTCACGCCGAAAAATACCTCGCGGATCACGCGGACAACGGCGAGGACGGACTCTATGCCGCCCTGCAAAAAGACTACGATGTCATAGTCCTCGATGTGATGCTGCCCATAATGGACGGCTTTGCCGTGGTACACGCCCTTAGGCGCGCCGGGAAGAAGACTCCCGTTCTCATGCTGACCGCGCGGGATGAGATACGCGATAAAATCGAAGGTCTCGACCAAGGGGCGGATGACTATATGACCAAGCCCTTTGTCCCGGAAGAACTCCTTGCGCGGGTCCGCGCCCTCTCCCGCCGCCAAGGCGAGGTTCTCTTGGATGAGCTCCGCTTCGGCGACCTCTGCCTCTCGCTTGCGACGAACGAACTGAACGCCAAGGGGCAAAGCATTCGCCTCGCCTATAAGGAGGCGGAACTCCTGAAACTCTTGATTGCGAATAAGGGCGTGATTCTAAGCAAAGAGACCATACTCCGGAAACTCTGGGGCGATGAGAGCGATGCGGTCGAAAACAATGTCGAAGCCTATGTCTCCTTCCTCCGGAAAAAGCTGGGCTTTTTGCAGTCTTCGGTGCGGATTCAGGCCATACGCCGCCAGGGCTATCTGCTGCTCGAAGAGGAAGCGCTATGAAGCCGCTCCGCCTCTTACAGCGCCACATCATCGCGACAAACCTCTTCTTTGTGCTGATACTGCTCCTCGGCATCCTGACTGCACTCTTTCTGAATGCTCGTGCCCGCTCCATGAAGGAGGCAGACCGTTATCTCGCTGCGGAGCTCCGCTTTGCGCGCTTCTTTTCCGAGCATGAGAGCGAGGCAATCAGCTCGTCGGATGAAATCGGACCGCCGCCGGACGGCGCGCAAGCAGCCACGGCATACTATCCCTATGTCATTTTTTCGAGAGACAGTAGCAGCGACTCTTATACCGTCTCCAGAAGCTACGATCTAAACTTAAGCGACGCGGATACCGCCCGTCTACAAAGCTTGCTGCAGCGTGTCGCGGACAGCGATACCGGTTCGGAGAAAAAAGGACCGCCCGAGCGCCCGGGAGAAAACGAAAGCCTGACCCCTGCCTTTTCTTCCTATTATTATTTGCAGGGGAGACAGGCCGGAAAGCGCGTTTTCCTCGTCACCTCGCTCGACAAGCTGAACGCCTCACTGCTCCGCTTTGCCCTGCAGCTCGGCGGCATCTTCCTACTCGCCGGCTTCCTCATCTTCGGGCTCAGCTTCTTTCTGGCACGCATGAGCTTACGCCCGGTCGAGCACGCCTTTTTCGAACAGCAGCGCTTTGTACAGGATGCCTCGCATGAGCTTAAAACCCCGCTTACGGTGATACTCGCGAACCTCTCGATTTTAAAATCCCGCCCCGCAGCCACGATTCAAGAGGAAATGCTCTGGATACAAAATACCGAGACCGAGGCGCGCCGCATGCAGGAGCTCACCGAACGCCTGCTCTTCCTCGCAAAGGCAGATTCCAAGCGCCTCTCACCGAAAATAGAGCGCCTCTCGCTCTCGCAGCTCACCGAGGCCGCGGCACTCCCCTTTACCGCGCTCGCCTTTGAGCGCGGACTGACACTCGACACGGAACCGGAAGCCGGGATCTCCGTGAAGGGCGATGCCCGGGCTCTCACCCAGCTCCTCGCTATTTTGATCGACAACGCGCTCAAGTACGCGAGATCCGGCAGCGTGGTCACCGTACGGCTTGCTCGGCAAAAAAAGCACGCCCTGCTCTCCGTACACAACGAGGGGGAAGTCATCCCGCAGGATGCGCTCCCCCATCTCTTCGATCGTTTTTATCGCGTGGACAAATCGCGCGCCCGTGCGCAGGGCGGTTACGGACTCGGTCTCTCCATCGCAAAGACCATCGCACATGCCCACGGCGGCGATATTCGCGTCGAGAGCTCCGCCGAACACGGCACCTGTTTCACGACTACCCTGCCGCTCTCAGAATAAGTTGCGGGGATCTTCCGGAAACAAAGCCTGATTCCGCGGCAAAACCTGATAAAAATCCGCAAAGACACGGTTGCTGAGATCGATGCCCCGCTCCGTGAGTCGGAGCATGGGGGTGTCCACCTCCAGGAGACCCAGCTCCGTGTTCTTTCGTATTGCCTCCCCAAAGAGGTCGAACATATTGAAGTGAAAGAGGTCGTAAAAATCCGCCCCCGAAACCCCCTTGGTCATGCGAAGGCCAAGGTACATGAATTCTTCCATCTCATCCGCGACCGTAAGCGCCACCAAATCCTGATAGAGCGGCATCAAATCGCGGTGCATCTCAACCGCCATATAGCGGTCCAATCTTTCCTCCGAGTGAAAGCGGTGATGCTTTAACTTACTCGAAGCGCCGAGGCCCACACCGAGATAGTCTACATCGGTCCAGTAGCCTATGTTATGGCGACACTCCTTGCCGGGACGCGCGTAGTTGGAAATCTCATAGCGCAGGAAACCGTATTCCTCAAGCAGCGCCCGGGTCTCGACATACATGGCTCTCTCTTCCTCTTCACTCGGCAGCGCCTTCTCCCCCGCCGGCGTTCCGTAGAGCTCCGCAAAGGGCGTGCCGGGCTCAATGATCAAGGAATAGGCCGAGATATGCTCCGGATGGAGACGCAGTACTTTTTTGAGGCTCTGCCGCCACTTGTGGAGGCTCTGATGCGGAATTCCGCTCATCAGATCGATGTTGATGTTGTCAAAGCGCGCCGCTCTCGCGAGTTCATAGCTGTGGAGAAAGTCATTGTAGCTGTGAATCCGGCCGAGCAGCTTTAATTCTTCATCGTCCGCGGACTGAAGCCCTAAACTCAGGCGGTTGATGCCGGCCTCGCGGTAATACTCGAGTTTGGTCGCGTCCAGCGTCCCGGGATTACATTCGATTGTAATCTCGACATCCGCCTCGACCACAAAACTCTCGTAGACCGCCGAGATAATGTTTTGCACCTGCAAACCGCTCAAAATCGAAGGCGTGCCGCCCCCGATGAATATGCTGCTCAGCTGGTACTCCGGCAATATATGCCCCTGCGCGCGTATTTCTTCAATCAGCTGATTCACATAGGCGCGCTGCGCCTCCGGAGTCGACTCGCCAGACAGAAAGTCACAGTAGCGGCACTTGGACGCGCAGAACGGAATGTGAATATACAGTTCCAGTTTTTGTTTCTCACTCATCGTCGAGTTTCAAAACGCTCATGAACGCCTTCTGCGGCACCTCGACGGAGCCGATCTGGCGCATGCGCTTCTTTCCTTCCTTTTGTTTCTCGAGAAGTTTCTTCTTTCGCGAGATATCGCCGCCGTAGCACTTTGCAAGCACGTCCTTGCGCACCGCCTTGACCGTCTCGCGGGCAATGATTTTGGAGCCGACCGCAGCCTGAATCGGAATATCAAAGAGCTGACGCGGAATCTCCTTCGAGAGCTTTTCACACATCTTCCGCCCCCTCTCATAGGCACCGTCCGAGAAGACGATGAAGGAGAGCGCGTCAATGGTCTCTCGGTTAATGAGAATGTCGAGCTTCACGAGCTTCGAGGGCGTATAGCCCTTCAACTCATAGTCGAGGGAGGCATAGCCTCTGGAGCGCGACTTTAACGCGTCAAAGAAATCGTAAATAATCTCGTTCAGCGGGAGCTCATACTTCATGATGGCGCGGTCCTGCTCCATGTAGTCGGTCCCGAGATAGATACCTCTTCTCTCCTGGCAGAGCTGCATGATGGGGCCTATGAACTCTCTGGTTAACATAATCTCCGCGGAAACCATGGGCTCTTCCATGTGCTCAATCTCCGCGGAATCCGGAAGATTCGAGGGATTCGTGAGCTCTATCATGCTGCCGTCTGTCTTATAGACGCGGTACACAACGCCCGGCGCCGTCGTCACGAGGTCTAAGTCGTACTCCCGCTCCAGTCTCTCCTGGATAATCTCAAGATGCAAAAGTCCCAGGAAACCGCAGCGGAAGCCAAAGCCAAGCGCAAGCGAAGTCTCCGGCTCATAGGTCAGAGAGGCATCGTTTAACTGCAATTTCTCAAGCGCATCGCGGAGATCCTGATACTGCGCCGCGTCCGCGGGATAGAGGCCGCAGTAGACCATGGGTGTGACCTTCTTATAGCCCGGGAGCGCCTCCGCCGCCGGGTTCTTCACGTGCGTCACCGTGTCACCGACCTGCGTGTCCCGCACATTCTTGATGCTCGCGGTGAGATAACCTACCATGCCGGCCGAGAGCTCTTCGCAGGGAATAAAGCGCCCCGGTGCAAAGTAGCCGATTTCGACCACATCCACCTCCGCGCCGGTCGCCATCATGCGAACGCGGTCGCCCTTCCTAACCGTGCCGTTCTTCACGCGGAGAAAGACAATGACGCCCTTATAGCTGTCGTAGAGCGAATCGAATATGAGGGCCTGCAAAGGCTCCGACTCATCGCCGTCCGGCGGCGGGAGCTGCTCTACAATGGCCTCCAACACTTGGTCCACATTGAGACCCGTCTTCGCGGAAATGCGCGGCGCGGACTCTGCCTCGATGCCGATTACATCTTCGATTTCCAAAGCGACCTTGTCGGGCTCCGCGCTCGGCAAGTCCACCTTATTGATGACCGGGACTACCTCGAGGTCGTGGTCCAGCGCCATGTATACGTTTGCAAGCGTCTGCGCCTCAATGCCCTGGGAAGCATCGACCACAAGAATCGCACCGTCGCAGGCTGCGAGCGCACGGGAAACTTCATAATTAAAGTCCACGTGTCCCGGTGTGTCGATCAAGTTAAAAATATACTCCTCACCGTTTGCCGCGCGGTACACCGTGCGCGTTGCCTGGCTCTTGATTGTGATGCCGCGCTCCCGCTCGAGATCCATGGTGTCCAGAATCTGGTTCTGCATCTCCCGCTCGGTGAGCAGACCCGTCTTCTCGATGATGCGGTCCGCGAGCGTGGATTTACCGTGGTCGATGTGCGCGATGATACAAAAGTTTCTGATATGTTTTCTGTCGTAAGTCGGCATGCTTCCTCCATCAAAACCTTCGGCAGACTGCGCCTTCGCTGCCGCAACGATTTGAAAAAAGAATAACATTTTTACTATTCTCTTTCAAGTGAGCCTTGACACTCCCGCGCCTTTGCCCTACAATTTGAGGGTATGTTTACATTGAACTGTCCGTGTCCAGACTTCGATGCGAACGCCCACAGAGAGCAAGACATTTGCGCGGCTGCCCGTCCCTGACGGTTGTCTTGATGACTGTGAAACTATCATCGTATCCGTGAATGGGAGGAAAAGAAATTGGCAAACATCAAATCCGCGAAGAAGAGAATTTTGACGTCCGCAAAGAGAGCTGAGAGAAACAAGGCTGTTAAGTCCGCTGTCAAGACCGCTGTCAAGAAGGTCAACGCTGCAGTCGAAGCAGGCGATAAGGCTGCGGCAGAGGAGAGCTTCCGCAAGGCAGAGCGCGCGCTCACCATGGCGGCTTCCAAGGGCGTTCTGCATAAGAACACTTCTTCCCGCAAGGTGTCTCGCCTCTCGAAGTCTGTCGCAGCAATCGGCTGATCGCTGCCATAGAACAAAGGCAAAAGCAGAGCGAAATTCCGCTCTGCTTTTTTCTTGCCGTTTTTACTTATCTCTGTAGTAGAACCGCACTGGACAATCCGAATCCCATCTCCGTCAATCCGATACACAATCCGGTTACAATCATCGATTCTCCGGCTCCAATAAGACGACAAATCGCCTCTCAAGGGTTCCGGCTTCCCGATACCGTCATATCCGTTCCGCTCAATATCCCTGAGTAATTGTAAAATCCTTTTAAGTGTCTTTTTATCTGTCCAGGCTTTAATCATCGATCTTCACTTCGTGGAGCGACCGCCCGTCTCCTCCATTTCGGCAATGGACTTCCTAAGTCTTGCCATATTGGCAGCGCTGTAAAAGGGATCTTTTTCTGCGGATATCTCAAAGGGAATTCTCTGCTCTCTGACAGCAGTTTTTGCAAACACGCAAAATGCCGTCGACATGCTCATACCGATATCGGAGCAGAACGCGTCAAACTGCTTCTTTAAATCCTCATCCATGCGGATATTGATACTTGTTTGCGCCATATTGCACCTCCTTTTACATGCATTGTATCTACATTTGACGCGAATAGCAACACAAAAAGAGCGGCGCGGAATTTTCCGCGCTGCTCTTTTTGTGTTCCGAGAATTTTATCGTGCTTGCGCCTCGACATCTGCTCTTGTGAATACAAAGGTCGCTTTTTTGTTCCCCCAAAAACTCGGTGAATATCTGATTTCAAACGAAGTAAAGTCCTTCGGCACCTGATAACAAATGACACCGCTCATCTTCTTCCCGGCCGCCACATTTCCGTCCAGCTGACCGATGCCCTTCCATTCCGGAATCTGAAGCCCCAGAATATCCTGATTGACAGTATAGTCATCACAGTAGGCTTCAAATGAGATGAGAGAACTCACACCGATATCATGCGAAGATTGATTGTCGATATCAAAAACCAATCCAAGGAAGCACTTTCCGTCTTCGGGGCTTAAGAATTGCCCGTCACCGTTGGAAGTGCGTACCGAAGACAGCCGCACCCGAATCCCGTTAAAGTCAGCGGTATCTCCGATTCCGAAGCTATCCTTGGCAGCTTCCTTTGCCTTTTCTGTCGCCTTTTCTGTCGCCTTTTCTGTCGCCTTCTCTGTTTCTTCTGTTGTCTCTGCGTTATCCGTCGCTACAGTTGTTTCCGACACCTCTGTTACCGTTGACTCCGATGCCGCAACTTCTACCTTTTTAGGATCCCGATCGCTGCCTCCGCCAATGATTGCTGCGAGTACAAAAAAGCCGACAACGCCGAGAACAATCCACTTTAGCTTTCCGCCCTGCGGCTTCCTGCAATGCGGACATATCTTTGCATCCGCTGCGATTTCTGATTTGCAATATTTACAAATCTTTGTCTTATTGCTGTCTCTCATCTCAAATCCCCCATAATTCCATTGAATTTAAATCCACTTTTTTAAGAATACGTTTTTTTTTTTTTTTGTCAAGCTTATGTTCATGCGTTTTATACAGAAGGTATTTGAGCACTCTCTGTCCGGCAATCATATTCGTTATGCTTGATTCACAAAAAAAGCTCCCCGGTACTCATACCGGGAAGCTCTTTGATTTTTCTTTGATTTAGTTTCCGCTCGCGACGCGCTCGCTCATATACATTTTAGCGTCCGGGTGGCGCTGCAGGAGCGTAACCGGGAAGGAAGCGCTGACTTCGCCATAAGCCGCGCGGCGAATGACTGAGTAGTGCCAGTCGCGGAACATACCGAGGCGCACCTTCTTTGCCGCGAGTATCTGCTTCATGCCTATGGTCACGCAGAGCGAGGGCATGTCCTCGAGCGCGCCGCGGAGATCGCCGATTGAGTTCACCGCGCGGGTCTCCGGCGCAATCGTGCGGACGCGGGTCGGGAGTGCCGCGAACTCCTCGGGGGAAAGCTCAGGCTGGGGCTCGTTGAATGCGAGGTGGCCGGTGATGCCGATGCCGCCGAAGCAGATGTCCGCGCCGCCGAGCTCTTCCAGCAGCGCATCGCCCTTTTCCGGGTGATGCGGATCCGGGAAAATGCGCTGTTCCTCGGGAATGTTGAGTTCCGGCGCAATCTTGCTGTATACGGTTCTCTCCATGAAGCCGCGGAAAGAAAGTCTGTCCTCCTTCGGAACCCACTCGCCTTCATCGGTCAGATACTCGTCCATGTTGAAGAACCAGCAATCCTTCAACGAAACCCTTCTTTCGTTCACGAGGCGCACAAAAATCGGGTAGTGTCCCACCGGTCCCACCGGGCAGATGAACACCGTGCGCCGTCCCGCTGCGTTGTTCTTCTCAATCTCCTCTACCATCTCGAGAGCGAGCTCATAAAATGCCTCTCCGGGCTCCTTGCACACAACAATCGGGATTTTTGCGTCCTTTCCGAGTTCCTCTCTGCCGACTTCATAATACGAATGGTACGAATGTCCTGCCATGATGCCTCCTCCTCTGCTTCTCTGTTTTCAGTCAAAGTTACAAAACGCGCCGCGAAGCATGACGCGGTGAATCTCATCGTCTTTTAAAATCAAGAGGTCTGCCTGCTTGCCCGGCGTAAGATTGCCGATTCTCTTATCCTCCCCGAGGAGACGCGCCGCATTCTCCGAGAGCAGGGGAACCAGTTCCGCCGTCGGCCGCCCGGTGAAACTTCTAAGGTTCCGGAAGGCGCGCGCCATGGTGAGTGTACTTCCCGCGCGGGCATCTCCGTGCTTTAAGCGCGCATCGCCGTCTTTCACCACGACCTCGTTGACGCCGAGCATGTACTCGCCGTCCGGCAGTCCCGCCGCCATGATGGAGTCCGTGATTGCAATCGCGCGGTCAAGTCCCTTTGCCTGCAAGTAGAGGCAGATGCTGCCCGGGTGTAAGTGCAGGCCGTCCGAAATCATTTCGCAGTAGACCTCTTCCGAGGCGAGCACAGCACCGAAGATGGCGGGCTCATGGCGGTCAAACGGCCGCATCGCGTTGCCTGTGTGCGTCGCCGCGCGCGCGCCCGCAAAGATGGCCTGTTCCGCGGTCCGGTAATCCGCATCCGAATGCCCGAGCGCCGTGACAATGCCGAGGGTGCGGAGCTTCGGAATCAGCTCTATGGCCCCCGGCAGCTCCGGTGCAAGGGTGATATAGCGAATGTGCCCCTCTGCCTTTTCCTGGTAGCGGGCAATCAAGTCATAGTCCGGCGTGCGGAGCAGACTCTCCGGCATAGCCCCTTTGTGCTTCGAGGATAAAAACGGCCCCTCTAAGTGTATGCCCAGTAAGTCCGCGCCCGCGTGCGGTAACTTTTTCCAGTCGAGAAAGGCCTGAATGGCGCGCTCCGTCTGTTCTTCCGTATCGGTAAGGATCGAGCAGAGAAAGCTGCCCGTGCCCTGACGCGCAAAAAAACAAGCCAGTTTTTCAAAATCCTCAGCGCTCGCCGCATTCACATCCACGCCGACCGCGCCGTGCGTGTGAATGTCCAAAAAGGCCGGTATTACCTCCGCACCTCCGAGATCCAGCAACTCTTCATCCGCAAATGGCGTAAGTCCGCCCGAACTCTGCGAGGAAAACGCGGTGATGGTATCGCCCGTCACGCGGAGATCCCCCGGCACCAGGCGTTTTTCATAATAAAAAGATCCGTTCTTTAAGAGCATATCTGCCTCCCTCCCGTCCGAATCGCACTGCTCCAGTGTAGTCCATTCCCGATACTTTCTCAAGCCGAGAACGGAAAAAGACGCCTCTGGGGCGCCTTTTTCGTTTGCTTCTCACTGCAAGTTCGGAATGGAACCTCCGGTGAAGTCACTGTTTTCCGAGAGCCGTCCGCAGCTCTGTTTCCCTTTCTTCTCTGCGTTCTTCTCTCATCTCTCCCCCTCTTCTTCACAGCCGTGGAGCAGCGCGTAGACCTTTTCAATGCAGGCAATCATGGTCTCCGCATCGCTCGCGTCAATGCCGCTGAGTTTCGCCTTGAGCCCCGCAAAGTAGTCACGGTCATGCTCCTCGTAAAAGCGCCGCCCCGCTTCGCTGAGGCGTACAGCGACATAGCGCCGGTCCTTATCATCCGTCTCCTTTTCAAAATAACCGCGCTGGGTGATTACCTTGACCGCACGCGTGACCCCCGGGCGCGGTAACTTCAGCGCGGCCGCGATATCGCTCACATGGACCGCTTTTTTCACGGCGGAAAGCTCTACCACCGCATCCAACACATGCATCTCCGTACTGCTGATGCCGTCCGGCAGCTCCGGCTGCAGCTCCCAGATGCGCTTTGCGAGATACATCGCATCCATCATACGCTTGATGTTTCGCTCGTTCAGCTCTTCCACAGTCTCCTCCGTTCATTGCCTCAGATAATTACCTTTGGCCATTATATGCCCGCAGCTTTTTGCTGACAAGCGATGCAAACAAAAAAGAGCCGCAGCGAAAGTTACCTTTCGCCGCGGCACTTTTCGTATTCGAATTCATACCTTCCAGCTGAGCGCCTTGTTTCTGGCCTCCACAAATCTGCGGTATATGCCATCCTCCCGAAGAAGTTCCTCGTGGGTTCCGCGCTGCGCAATGCGCCCGCGGTCGACCACAAAAATTTGCTTCGCCGCCCGCACGGTTTTCAGGCGGTGCGCAATCATTAAGACCGTCTTCTCTTTCGTGAGTGCCGCGATTGCCTCCATGAGTTCCTTCTCGTTCTCCGGATCCACATTGGCGGTCGCCTCATCCAGAATGATGACGGGCGCATCCTTCATGATGGCCCGCGCAATCGAGATACGCTGCCGCTCCCCGCCGGAGAGTGAGGCGCCGTTCTCACCGATCACGGTATCATAGCCCTCCGGAAGCGCCGTAATAAAGTCGTGGCAGCAGGCCTGCTTTGCCGCGGCAATGACCTCTTCCATCGAGGCCTCCGGCTTTCCGAAACGTATGTTGTTTGCGACCGTATCGTGAAACAGGTAAACCGACTGGAACACAAAGCTGAAGTTCTCCATCAGTGCGTCAATCGAATAGTCCCGCACATCTTTTTGATCGAGGCGCACCGTTCCGCTCTGCACATCCCAGAAGCGGGCAATCAGTCGGCAGAGCGTGGTCTTGCCGCTGCCGGAGGGTCCCACAAAGGCCGCGCTCGTGCCGGACGGGATGCGGAGCGAGACGCCGTCTATCACCTTCCGGCTCTCATACGCGAAGTCAATCGCTTCGAGAGCAATGTCATGCGTTTCGGGCATATACGCTTCGCCGTCAATCTCCATCGACGGAAGCGAGAGTATCTCCTGCCCCCGCGAGACACAGAGATCCACCATGCGGAGCAGCGCGGAGTAAGCGCCCATGCTCGAAAGTCCCGTGAAAACATGAAAGGCCATGACCATCATCAGCACCGCGGTGATCAGGTCCATGCTGCCGTCCAGATAAAAGCGCAGCGAGGCCAGTAAAATCCCGAGTCCCGTGAGCTTCAGGACCCCGTTTTGCAGCGGCATGTAGCGGTTTGACGCGAACTCCAAGTCGGTCATCAAGCGGGCGGATTCCGCAATGCTATCCTTCAGTTTTTGCTCGGACTCTCCGCTCAGCCCGTAGGACTTTACCTCGGAAATCCCCTGGATGTACTCGAGAACATTCTCAATGAGCTTGGTGTCGTTCGCTATTTTTTGTCCGGACAAGGCCTCGTTGTTATGCTGCATACGGGCGTTAATCAGGGCAAAGAGCAGCGCCCCGATTAGGGCAATCAGACCGATTCGCCAGTCAAAGATCAGAAGCATCAGCAGAATGAGCGCTGTATTGAGTAGCCCCTGGGTTGTCTGCATGACCACGCGAGTCGCCACATCGCCGAGCAGCTCCATCGTGTTGGTGGTCACCGAGCTGATATCGCCGAGGCTCGTGCGGTTAAAATAGCCCATGGGCAAAAAGCGCAGCTTTTCCGCAATTTCAATGCGCTTGTTCGCGCACTCCCCGTAGCCCGCGCGGCACTGGAGCATGGCCTGTTTGGAGCGGAACGCAGCCTCCGCGAGCACGCCGATAAGCAGGAGCAGAAAGCTGAACAGAATCAGCTTTCCTGTCATTCCGTCTTCCGAAAATCCGCGGAGTATGAGGCTGATGGCCGGATATTTCAGTACTTCGCAGAAGGCAATCAACACCCCGAGCCAAAGCGACGCATAAAACATACGGCGGTGTTTTGCGGAACAAAAGGCAAAGAACTTTTTGAGTGTCGCAATCATTCGGACAGCCCTCCTTCCTCCGAGCAGTCTCTTGCACTGCTGTGCGCCTCCCACATCTTCCGGTAGAGCGGGCACTCTCTGAGCAGCGCCTCGTGCGTCCCGCAGGCCGCAATCCTCCCGGCCTGTACCACAACAATTTGATCCACATTCACAATGGTCGAGAGCCGGTGCGCAATTACCAGCAGCGTTTTATTTTGCGCAAGCCTTGCCACGGAGCGCTGAATCAGCGCCTCATTTTCCGGATCCGCATAGGAGGTCGCCTCGTCCAGAATAAGGAGCGGCGCATCCTTCATCATCGCACGGGCAATCGAAATGCGCTGGCGCTCACCGCCCGACAAATGCGCTCCGCTTCCGCCGACCACGGTGTCAAAGCCGTTCTCTAGTCCTGCGATAAAGTCATAGCAGCCGCTGTCTCGCGCGACCTGCTCCACCTCGGCATCACTCGCCCCGGGTCTTCCCATGCGTATGTTCTCACGCACCGTCGTATTAAAGAGAAAGCTGTCCTGAGAAACGTAGGCAACTTGCCTGTTATAGTCTTCCGACGAAAGTTCCCTTAAATCAACGCCGCCGAGTGTAATGCTGCCGTCTCCCACATCCCAGAGGGAGGCAACCAGTTTCGCAATGGTCGACTTGCCGCTCCCCGAGGGGCCGACCAAGGCTGTCACCTTTCCGGCCGGAATGCAGAGGTTTACGCCGTGCAGCACCTCCTTTTCCCCGTAGCCGAAACGCACATCGCGAAGTCTTACTTCACTGTCCGTCGGCAGGGCGCGACTCTTCTCCGGACGCGAGAGTTCCGGAAGCGTAAGGACAGCGTCAATCTCTCCGAAGATTGAAGTCGCCTTGCCGATGTCGTCGCTGTAGCTGAGTGCCGTGATGAGCGGCGTAATCAGACCGCAGGCGAGAATCAATATCATCACATAGTCATGAAACGCGAGCGTGCCCTGCATTACAAAGACCGCGCCGAGCGGAAGCACCGCAATCAGGGTTGCCGGTGCAATGGTCATGCTGAGGGAAAACGGCACAATGCTCGCCTGCATCCAGTCGGTAAAGCTGTTCGCGTTCTCCTCGGCCGCGCGCGCAAAGCGAGCATAGGAGCTCTCCGCCTTTCCGAACGCCTTGATAACCTCAATGCCGCCGATGTACTCGACCGCCGTATCGTTCAGTGCCTTGGTGGTCTCCTGTGTTCTGCGGAAGGGGCGCTCGTAATCGCGAAACATCGCCATTAAGCAGAGCAGCGTAAGCGGCAGGGTCGCGAGCGATAAGAGCGCCATACGCCAATCGATGCGGCAGAGATACAAAAACATGAGGAGCGGCGCAAGCAGGTTTGCCGTAAACTCCGGCACCACGTGCGCCAGTGTCGTCTCAATCGCATCCGTTCGCTCGACCATAATATTTTTGAGTGCGCCGGACGGCGTCTCGCGCACCGTTCCGAGCGGCAGACGCGCAAGCTTTTCGCAGAGTTCCGTCCGTATCCCCGCGATCAGCGCGAAGGTCGTCTTGTGTGACAAGTTGGTAGAACAGGTGTGAAAGAGGATACCGAGCACAATAAAAAGTGCCATCAGTCCTCCCTCCCGGAGAAACAGGTCATAGTCGCGCTCTCCCTCAAGGAGTTGCTTTACCATGGTGCCCATCACAAAATACGGGACCATGGAGCAGAGAACCCCGATACAAGCCAGCACGACACTCTTTTGGTAGCTCGCTTTGCTCACCGCCGCAAACTTTGCCACATAGTAGAAAAAGCTCGCCATCCTCCCTTTTTCCGGCTCGTTTTGTTTGCTTGCTTCCGCCATACATTTCTCCCCCTTCTTCGCCCGGACCGCGGCTCGTTCCCGTAAGCCGAATCCGTTGATTGCGGCTTGGTTATAAATCACTAACTAATTCCAATGATAGCACTGCGCTTTTATAAATAAAAGTCGCAAAACCGCTTTTTTACAAACTTTTGTAAAACCGTTACCGCTTTCCTCCGAACATCACTTGCCGCGGCACGCTACTGTGTCGCTTTTTCAACCCTTGCCGAAACAGATCCCCCTTTTTCGCCGCAGCAAGGCGTTTTCTTTCAACAAAAAAGCTCCGGGCACGGCTTTCGCCGCCCCGGAGACCATGGTCATGCTCTCGCGTTGCAAATCAAGCTTCCGGCTCAGAGACTCTTAACGCCGGTCACCTCGTAATCTTTTTCTTCCACTGCCTGCTTGAGGGCCTCGTCGCTGACCTCTTTGCTCAGCTCGACAACCGCCTCGCCCTTCTCATGGCTCACCGCAGCGTTCTCGACACCCGGCAGTGCCTCGAGCGCCTTCTTGACCGTTGCCTCGCAGTGTCCGCACATCATACCCTTGATTGTAAGTTCCTTCTTCATAAAATCTCCTTCCGCGCCTTTTTCGGCGCTTGCGGCTTCCAGAAGCCGCCCTGACTGGTTTACGGTAACTTGGTTTCGCAGCGGCCGATCGTGCCGCGCATCGTGCACGCGGAACAGGTTAAGACGCAGCGCATTGCTCACCACGCAGACACTCGAGAGGCTCATTGCCGCCGCGCCGAGCATCGGGTTCATCGCAATGCCAAAGAAATGCAGGTAAGCACCCGCCGCCGTCGGCACCAGGAGCACATTGTAGATGAGCGCCCAGAAGAGGTTCTCCAGAATGTTCCGGTAGGTCGCACGGCTCAAACGTATCGCCGCCGTGACATCCGTGAGACGGCTCTTCATCAGCACCACATCCGCCGCGTCGATGGCCACATCCGCGCCCGCTCCGATCGCAATGCCGATGTCGGCACGCGTCAGCGCCGGTGCGTCGTTGATGCCGTCGCCGACCATGGCGACCTTGCCCTTTTCCCGGAGTGCCCGAATCACGGCCTCCTTGCCGTCCGGCAACACACCCGCCACGACTTCGTTGACACCCGCCTGCTTACCTATGGCCTCGGCCGTCTTTTGGTTGTCGCCGGTCAGCATGACCACATGGATGCCGAGCTTTTTAAGCTCTGCGATTGCCGCCGCGCTGTCCTCCTTCATCGTGTCCGCGACCGCGATCACGCCGAGGAGCTGCTGCTCCGCCGCAAAGTAGAGCGGGGTCTTCCCCACGGCCGCGAGCGCATCCGCCGCTGTCTCCAGTTCCGCGGGAATCGAGACCTTAGCGCGCACAAAGCCCAGGTTTCCGGCAAAGAGCTGCGTGCCGTTTTGCACGGCGCTTAAACCGTTTCCGGGAAGCGCCGCAAAGTCATCGACCTCCTCTAAGGGAAGTCCCTGTTCTTTCGCATAGGCGACGACCGCCTTTGCGAGCGGATGCTCGCTCTTTGCCTCGAGCGCATAGGCCGCGCAGAGCAGCGTATCCCGGTCGCCGACCGGCAGCACATCCGTCACAACCGGTGTTCCGTTCGTGATGGTTCCGGTCTTATCGAGCGCCACAATCTGCACATTGCCGGTCTCCTGCAGTGCTTCGGCGTTCTTGAATAAAATGCCCTGTCGCGCGCCCACACCGTTGCCGACCATAATTGCCACCGGCGTTGCGAGTCCCAGCGCACAGGGGCAGCTCACCACGAGCACCGCAATGCCGCGTGCCAGCGAAAAGCCGATGCTTCCGCCCGCGAGGAGCCAGATGACGGTCGTCACGATCGCCACCAGTATGATCGCCGGCACGAAGACGCCGGAGATTTGATCCGCGAGCTTTGCGACCGGCGCCTTGGTCGCTGCCGCATCGCTTACCATCTTGATAATCTGCGCGAGGGTCGAATCCTCGCCGACTCGGGTCGCACGGCACTCAAGGAAGCCGGACTGGTTCAGGGTCGCGGACTTTACTTCATCGCCGACCGCCTTGTCGACCGGCAGACTCTCGCCGGTCAGCGCGGCTTCGTTGACCGCACTGTTTCCCGCGACCACAAGGCCGTCCACCGGGATGTTCTCGCCCGGCTTCACGCGGAAGATGTCGCCGACCCGGACACTGTCGACCGGAACCGTGACTTCCTCGCCGTTTCGGAGAACCCGCGCGGTTTTCGGCGCAAGCTTCATGAGCGACTTAAGAGCGCTCGTTGTCTTCCCCTTTGAGTAGGCCTCCAGCATCTTGCCGACCGTAATCAGCGCGAGCACCATAGCGGCTGTCTCAAAGTAGAACTCCATCATGTACTCCGTGACCTTGGCCTGGTTGCCGTCCACCACGGCCCGCGTCATCAGGAACAAAATCACGGTCGAGTAGAGGAAGGCCGCCGAAGAGCCGATGGCTATCAGCGCATCCATATTCGGCGCGCCGTGGAACAGACTCTTAAAACCGTTCACAAAGAACTTCTGGTTCACGACCATAATCGCCGCCGCAAGGAGGAGCTGCAGCAGGCCCATGGCCACATGGTTTCCGTCAAAAAATGCCGGGAGCGGCCAGCCCCACATCATATGTCCCATCGTGAGATAAAGGAGCGGCAGAAGAAATAAAATCGAGGCAACAAGCCGCCGCTTCATCTTCGGCGTCTCCCTGTCTTTTAGCGCATCTTCCTCGGCCGCGAGCTTCGCCTGAAAACTTCCGTGGCTCTGCTCCTCCGCATCCTTCTCCGCCGCGCCGTAACCCGCCTCCTCGACCGCCTGTATGACCTCGCTTGACGTCACATCGCCCTCAACGCCCATGGAGTTCGTGAGCAAACTCACCGAGCAACTTTTCACCCCCGGCAGCTTTGACACCGCCTTCTCGACCCGCGTCTGGCAGGCCGCACAGCTCATTCCGCTGACTGTATATTGCTTCATCTTACCTTCTTTCCGAACACTTGCCGACTGCAATCAAAACCGCCTCCGCAGGCTCATTTCATGAGTTTCTGCAAGGTTCTGACCAGCTCGTCCAGCTTTTCCGTATTGCCCTCGCGCACATCCTCCGCGACACAGGACTTTAAGTGTGCCGCAAGCAACACCTTGGTAAAGCTGTTCAGCGCGCAATTCGCTGCCGAAACCTGATTCAGAATGTCAATGCAGTAGGCATCTTCCTCGAGCATCTTCTTTACCCCGCGTATCTGCCCCTCGATACGGTTCAGTCGGTTTAAGAGCTGTCTCTGCTCAGCTCCGTCCCGCACCTTTTTCATGCCGCTGCAATGGGGACAGGCCGTCTCTTCGTTCACTGCCACCTCGCACCTCCTCTCCCAATCGATACCCCCTGGGGGTACACTCGAACTACAGTCATAATATACCCCCACCCTGTATCTGTCAAGCTTTCGGTTCAAAAATAAAAACAGCCGAAGCGGATGGCTCCGCTTTGGCTGCGCTTGAATCTGTATTCCGTTATTTCCGCTATCACCGTCATTCCGCTATGCCGCGAAACGCTGTCGTATCAGCGCCCCAGCTCCAGAAGTCGCGCGAGTTCCGCAAAATCCGTCTTCACGAGCACGCAGTTGCCCAGCGTTTTCGGCTCAATCAGCGTAATCTTCTCGCCCCGGCGCTTCTTGTCGGCGCGTGCCGCCGCGAGGATGCGCTCGCTCGGCAGCTCCGTGCTGTTCGGCAGCTTATATTTTTTGAGAAGCTTCTCCAGTATCTTCTCACAGCTCTCCGGGCAGCGGCCGTCCCGCACCAGCGCCCGCGTCATAATCGCCATGCCGATTGCGACACAGTCGCCGTGGAAAAGCTTATAGTTCATCTCCCGCTCGATGGCATGTCCAAGGGTATGCCCGAAGTTCAAAATCTGACGCTCGCCGAAATCCTGCTCGTCCTCCGCAACCACATCGCGCTTTAAGCGCACACACCGGGCAATCACGCGCTCCCGCTTCCGCTCGGCATCCTCGGTCAGCAGAAGTTCCAGGAGTTCCTTACTCCGTATCATGCCGTACTTGATGACTTCCGCCATGCCCTCCTCAAACACTTCTTTCGGCAGGGTGTCGAGGGTCGTGATGTCGCAGAGCACCAGATAGGGCTGCGTGAAGGTGCCCACTAAATTCTTGCCCTCCGGCAAATCCACCGCGGTCTTTCCGCCGACCGAGGAATCCACCATGGCGAGCAGCGAGGTGGGAACCTGAATGCAGGGCACCCCGCGGAGGTAAAGAGAGGCCGCAAGCCCCGCGAGATCTCCGGTCACACCGCCGCCGAGCGCAATCACGACATCCTCCCTTGTTAGCTCTTGCTTCGCAAAGAAGGTCAGGAGCTCAAGGAGCGTCCCCGGGTTCTTCGAGGCCTCACCGGCCGGAAAGGTGAAGGTTGTCACCGCAAAGCCGGCGTCCCGCAAGGTCTCTTCCGTGCGCCCCGCATACAGCGGTCCCACATTGGAATCCGTCACGATGACCGCTCTCCGCCCGCGGAGCAGCGCCGCCGCTCTTAGGCCGAGTTCCGAAAGCACACCTTCGCCTATGATTACCTCGTAAACCCGCGAGGCCCGCACCAGAACCTGTTCCATACAGTCCCTCCTTTGACCCGGCGCTCCGCACCGGCTTATCTTCGCTGTTTGCTTGCTACTTTTTCCCGCACTCAGGCATTTGCCTCTTCGGTTGCCTTCCGAATCAGCGAAATCGCACGGGACACATCCGCGAACTGCTCCGGGCGCAGGGACTGCGCACCGTCCGAAAGTGCGTGCGACGGATCGTTGTGTACCTCAATAATCAGGCCGTCCGCACCGGAGGCGACCGCCGCCATGGCCATGGGCTTTACATAGCGCGCCACACCCGTCGCGTGGCTCGGGTCCACAACCACCGGGAGGTGTGAGAGCTCGTGCAGCACCGGGACTGCCGAGAGGTCCAGGGTATTTCTGGTCGCCGTCTCATAGGTGCGAATGCCGCGTTCGCAGAGAATCACGTTCTCGTTGCCCGAGCTCATGATGTACTCGGCGCTCATCAGGAGCTCCTTGATGGTGTTTGCGAGACCGCGCTTTAAAAGGATGGGCTTATTCAACTTGCCGAGCTCCTTTAAGAGTTCAAAGTTCTGCATGTTCCGCGCGCCGACCTGAATCACATCCACATCCTCAAAGAGCGGAATGTGCTCCGCGCTCATAATCTCGGTCACAATCGGAAGTCCTGTCGCCTTCTTGGCCTCAAGCAGAAGCTTCAGTCCCTCTGCCTTCAGGCCCTGGAAATCGTAGGGGGAAGTGCGCGGCTTAAACGCGCCGCCGCGGAGCATGGTTGCGCCCGCGGCCTTGACGCTCTGCGCGACAAAGATAATCTGCTCCTCGCACTCTACCGAGCAGGGACCCGCAATCAGTCCGAAATTGCCGTGACCTATCTTCACCTCCGGTGTCACCTCAACCACCGTGTCGTGCGGGTGGAACTTGCGGTTTGCCTGCTTGAAGGGCTCGGAAACCCGCTTCACAGCCTCAACAATGTCAAAGCTCTTCACCTGATCCTCATCAATCCGGGAGGTATCACCGATGACGCCGATGATGTTTTGATAATCACCCTCCGTGATATGGGTCTTCAGGCCCTTTCTCTCAATCCAGTTTACCAGATCGCTTACTTTTTCCGGCTTGGTCTTGCTGTTGATGATGATAATCATATGCTTTCTCCTCTGTTTGAACGAACTGTGCAGCGGGTAACAAGAACAAAAAAGACGCCTGCGGTGAAGTGTTTTCACCGCAGACGCCTTGGAAACGTCTCCAATCCCGTTACGAATCCCGAGATTTTATTCGCAGCAAAAAGCACTCTTACTTTCAGACCGTAAAGCCGTAAAAGTAAAAGTACCAATAGCCGTTGACTGCGAACTTCTGACTCATAAAATAAGACCTCTCTCGTTTGGCGCTCCCTTTTGTTGAAGGGAATATAGCACCATGCGCGAGAGAGGTCAAGCCTTTTTTCGATTGTAAGCGCTTACACCGCCGAATTAAGCCTTCTTGCGGGAGCGGTAGAAGTAGACACCCACCGGAAGCACAATATAGCCGATGAACATCGCAACGATTGCGTAGTAGTTCGGCACTGTCTTACCGTCCACCTGAAGAGAGAACTGCGCCGCCCACTTGAACTTTGCGAGCAGGAAGACCGTGAGCCCGAGGGAAAGCAGGGAGAGCGGAACGTCCAGCACAAAGTTTTTCTTCGGGTTCGCAATCACCTGACCGCGGTTCTTGCCGTAGTAGAAGGTGATGACCGCGAGCGGCACAAGCACGAACTGCACAAAGCGGCTGATCGAGCTGATAATCATGATGCCGCGCATGTCATACTGAAAAGCCATCGGGATGATGATGGCAAGCGCCACGGTGAGCAGGAAGGAGTAAATCGGAACGCCGCTCTCTGTGCGCTTCGCAAAAATTTGCGGGACCAGCCCGTCCGAAGCCATGGCCTCGAGTACGCGCGGGGTCAGGAAGGACGCCGCGACATTGATGCCGAACATCGAAATCAGCGCGCCGCCGACAATGAGCCCCTTTAGGAGCGGGTTCGGGAAGACAGCCGCGAGCACCACGACATCCTTCGAGGTGACCAGAGACACCGGATCGATCCGCATGGCGACAAAGACAATGCCGCAGTAGATGAAGGCGATGATGCCGATGGCGAGCGGGAGCGCACGCGGCAGGTTCTTCTCCGGGTTCTCCATGTCGCCGGAGCCGCTCGCGACACTCTCAAAGCCCGTGAACGCATAGAACGCCGAGATGACAGCCGTCACGAAGCCGCTCGTGGTGAGCGCCGGGATTAACTTCTCACCCGCATCGTTCGTGAGGAGCTCTACCTCAGCGGTGCGGTTCACGCCGGTCGTGAGAATCAGGAAGAGACCCGCTACCACCGTGAGCACCAGGGCGCCGAGCTTACCGACGGTCGAGAGGTTCGAGACAAAGCGGAACACCTGCATGCCGCAGATGTTGATGATGAGCAAAATGACCATGAGGCAGAGGAAGCCGAGGGTCACATTGGAAATCTTGCTCGTGTCGAGACGCAAAATCTGGAGCGCCGTCTTTACGACACCCGTCGCCATGACGCCCCAGGCAATGCTGGCAGCGACAAAGCGTGTCGTGCCGACATAGAGACCGACGCTCTCGCCGAACGCAGCCTCCGTGTACGCATAAGCCGCGCCGCTCTTTACGACATAGCGGGAGGCCGATGCAAAGGTCACGGCGAGACACGCCGCAAAGAGCGCCGCGCAGAAGTAAATCTCCGGCGCAATACTGCCGGCCTGCTTCGCCACACTGCCGGGCGATAAGAAAATACCGGTTCCGATTACGCCGTTGATGGTAAGTAATACGATGGACCAAAATCCTAACTTTTGATTCTTCTCTTTCACAAAATCCGCCTTTCTTGTTCCCTTAGTTCTTCGCCGCGCGGTACTGCTGTCCCGCCGCAATGAATGCACTCCAAAGTTTCCGCATGACCGGGTCCACACTCTCAAGCATCTCCGGATGCCACTGCACCGCAATCAGGAAATCGTCGCCCGGAAGTTCGACCGCCTCGGTCACACCGTCCGGTGCCGTGGCAACCTCGGTAAAGGGCGTGCCGACCTTCTTCACCGTCTGGTGGTGGAAGGAGTTCACGCGGTGCTCGGTGACACCGAGAATCGAAGCAATCTTCGAATCCGGTCGAATGTTCACCGAGTGGGTTGCAAGGCGCGGGCTGTGTCCCTGGGAGTGCTTTAAGACTTCACCGCTGCGCTCTCCCAGATCCTGATAGAGGCTGCCGCCCTCCGCAATGTTGATGAGCTGGAAACCGCGGCACACGCCGAGGATCGGCAGGTGGCGCTCTCTCGCGAGCTCATAGAGCGTAAAATCGCAGAAATCGCGCTCCGGTACAATCTTGCCGAGGCCGCGGTGCGGCTCTTCGCCGTAGCGAATCGGGTCGATGTCATCGCCGCCGGTAATCAGCAGCGCGTCCAGTTTGTCAACCACAGCCGCAAGCGCCTCGCGGTCGCCGTTCATCGGAATCATGACCGGCACGCCGCCCGCCGCGAGCACTGCGTTGATGTAGTCCTCGTTCACATAAATGCGGCGATAGCCCGGGAACATGCCGCCGTCGTCCGTAATGAGCCCCGTCGAAATACCGATTACCGCTCTCTTTTCCATCTTGTTACGCTCCTTTCTCACACACAGTCGTCAACATTCACTTCATTCGTCATAACGCGCAGGATCTCCTTGTCCGTGTCGCGCATACCGAAATGACCTCGAGCTGCTTCTCCGGGTTGCCGCCGACAAGGCCCAGAATGCCCGCGACCGCAATGCCCTTCTGACCGCCCGCGTTCGGCACCGCGACCGCCTTCACGTTCTTGATGATGTTGCCGGAGCAACTGAGCTCCATGCGGCGGGCCTCCTCACCGAGCACCTTGCCCGCAACCGAAGCCGCGTACGCAATCGCAATCGGCTCGGTGCAGCCCATGGCCGGGATTAACTCCTCCTACCACTCATCCTTTACTTTCCCTTTCCGCATCAATTTCCGCCTGCAGTTCCGTCAAGTATTCCCAGCGCTCCATGCGCGCAAGAAGCTTTGTTTCCAGTTCTTCGCGCTCCTTATCGAGCGCGGTGAGACGCTGAAAATCACTCGCCGAAGCGGCATACTCTGTCTCAATCTCCGCAACGCGCGCCTCAAGCGCCGCAATTTCATCCTCGATGTGTAAAAAGTCCTGCTTTTCCTGATAGCTCATGCGCCGCGCTCTCTTGCGTCTCGTCTCCTCGGCGCGCTGCTTGCTCGCCTCTTTTTCGGCGCTGTCGCTGCCCGCCGCACCGCCGTCCGCACGCTCGCCGCGCTCTAAATCCCGCCTCAGCTTCTCGACCTGATAGTCCGTATAGCCGCCCTCGTACTGCGAAATCACACCGTCCTCGAGCTCCAGAATGCGGTGCACGGTCCGGTCTAGGAAGTAGCGGTCGTGGCTCACCGCGATCACAATGCCCGCAAAGCTGTCCAGATAGTCCTCGAGCACGGTCATCGTCCTGATGTCGAGGTCATTGGTAGGCTCGTCCAGAATCAAAAGATTCGGCGCACCCATCAGTACTTTCAAGAGAAACAGACGCCGCTTCTCGCCGCCCGATAGCTTCTCGACTTTCATATAGTGCTGAGAGCTCGGGAAGAGGAAGCGCTCCAACATCTTCGCGGCGCTGATGGGGCCCTCCGGACTCGGCACAAACTCCGCAATCTCCTTGACACTTTCAATCACCGTGAGCTCACCCGAGAGTGCCTCGTTTTCCTGGCTGAAGTAGCCTATCTTCACGGTCTGCCCGATTTCGATTTCGCCGCTGTCGGGCTTCTCAAGCCCCGTAATGAGCTTTAAGAGCGTACTCTTACCCGCACCGTTCCTTCCTATGATCCCGAGCCTGTCGTTCTTTTGAAACTGATAGCTGAAATCCCGGAAGAGCAGCTTTCCGTCGAAGGACTTGCTCACATCGTGAAACGAAAGCGTCGTCTTTCCGAGACGCGAATAAGCCGAAGCCAGTTGGAGCGAAGCCTCTGCCTCCGGACCGCTCTCCGCCGAGAGCTTTTCGTAGCGTGCAATGCGCTCCTTTGACTTGGTGCCGCGGGCGCGCGCGCCGCGCTGCATCCAGGCGAGCTCCTTTCTCAGGATACTCTGTCTGGTCCTCTCGTTCGCCTGCTGAATGTCGAGGCGCTCCGCCTTCAGCGCGAGAAAGCCCTCGTAATTCGCATCATAGGAGTAAATCTTCCCGCGGTCCAGTTCCAAGATGCGCGTACAGACCGAATCCAGAAAATAGCGGTCATGCGTGACCATGAGGAGTGCGCCGCGGAAGTTCTTCAAGTAGTTCTCAAGCCACTCCGCGGTCTCGCCGTCCAGATGGTTGGTCGGCTCATCGAGAATCAAAAGGTCCGCCGGGTGAAGCAGTACCCCCGCCAGCGCAATGCGCTTTTTCTCACCGCCCGATAAGGTCTCGCAAGGTAGATCAAGTTCCGTCACACCGAGCGCGGCAAGCAGCTTCTTGGCCGCCGCCACCGTGTCCTCGCCGAGCACTTCGCCGCCCGCCATGCGAAGGCAGGCCGAGAGCGCCGTCTCTTCCGCAAGAAAGCGCGGGTTCTGCGAGAGAAAGCGAATTTGCAGCCCCTTTCGCACAATGAGTTCGCCGCTATCCGGGCTCTCTTCCCCCGCCACGATGCGAAGCAGGGTGGATTTTCCCGTGCCGTTCACACCGATCAGCGCAAGTTTCTCGCCCTCGCCGATATAGCAGTCCGCTTCATCAAAGATGCGCCGCTCGGTATACACTTTTCCCAAATGTTCAATTGATACAATCGTATTCATAATTATAGATTTTCTGATGAAAGAAAGGCTGTGAAAAATACCATTGGCATTTCTCGCAGCCTGACATTGCCTTTAAGATTTATGCAAAGATATGGTATCCCAAGTGCTCGGAGAGATACTGCAGCATCTTTTCGCCGCCCACACTGTTACCCTTCTTGTTCAACATGGGGCCAAAGGTTCCGATTCCCATACCGTTCTGACCGACCGCGACAATACCGCCGCCCACGCCGCTCTTCGAGGGCAGGCCGACCTTCACCGCATACTCACCGGACTCATCGTACATGCCGCAGAGCATCATGAGGGTCGTCACGATGCGAACAATGTCCGCATCGAGGAGGCGCTCTCCCGTCTTCGGATCAACACCCTTGTTGGAAAGAATCATCGCGTAGTGCGCGAGATCCTTCGCCGTGCACATGACCGAGCACATGCGGAAGTACACATCCAGCACCTCCTCCGGCTCGCCGTCCAGCACGTGATCGCTCTTTAAGAGGTAAGCAATCGAACGGTTTCTGGTGCCGGTCCGCTTCTCGGACTGGTACACCTTCTCGTTCAACTTGATGTTCGGATTCGCGCAGAGCTTTCTGACCAGCGCAAGGAACTCCTCAAACGGCTCCGCCGCCTTAATACAGTCTGCCGTCACAATCGCGCCCGCATTGATCATCGGGTTGAACGGTCTCCAGTCCTTTAACTCAAGCTGAAGTATGCTGTCAAAGCGGTCACCCGTCGGCTCCATGCCGACCTTCGAGAAGGTGTGGTCATAGCCCGAAGTCTGCAGTGCGAGAATCAGCGAAAAGGTCTTCGCAATGCTCTGCATGGTAAACGGGATATTGTAATCGCCCGCCTGATACGTGGTGCCGTCCGCCATCATGATGCAGCAGCCAAGGTTCGAGGAATCCGCCTTCGCAAGCTCCGGAATGTAGCTTGCGACCTTGCCCTCAATCAATACGTTTTTGCCCTCTGCGAGTGCCGCTTCGAGAATCTGTTGAACATCCTGTTCCATTGTTTTTCCCCTTATCTAGTTAAAGTTGCGTTTCAATCCTTCCAGTAGTCCAGCTCGTCCGGATTGAGGCCGATGTCCTTTGCACGGAACACCGGATCCTTGCCCGCCTTGCGCTGTGCCACATAGTCGTGATAGGTGCCGATTGCAACGCGGCTTAAGAGCACGCAGGCAATCAGGTTGAGGAAGCACATGCCGCCCATCATAATATCCGCGACGTCCCAAGCAGCCGCCATCGGGAGCAGTGCGCCGACAAAGATGATGATAACGCCGTAGAGGCGGAAGCCTCTCAGGAAGCCCTGACTCGGCATGGTCTTATTGTTTAAGTACGCGAGCGCGTTGTCGCAGTAGTAGAGGTTACCGATTAAGGTCGTGAAGGAGAAGAGCAGCATTGCGACCGTGATGAAAACCGGGCCGAAGGTACCGAGCACCGCGTGAAGCGAAGTCTGCACCCACTGTGCACCCGCGAGTTCCGCGGTCGGCTCAATGCCGGAGACCAGGCACATGAGCGCCGTCGCGTTGCAGAGGATAATCGTGTCGATGTAGACCGAGAGCATCTGCACAAGGCCCTGCTTTGCCGGGTGGGAAACCACCGCCGCCGCAGCCGCGTTCGGCGCCGAACCGACACCCGCCTCGTTGGAGTAGAGACCTCTCTTAATACCGTAGACCAGGCAGGAACCCGCAATGCCGCCGAAGATTGCGCGGAAGTTAAACGCATCGCTGAAGATACGACCAAAGACCGCCGGAATTCTGCCCGCATGCATGACGAGGACCACCAGCGTGACCACCACATAGGCAACGCCCATGAACGGAACCACGAGACCCGCAGTCTTCTCAATGCGCTTGCCGCCGCCCATCACGCAGATGCCGACCAGAATTGCAAGCACGGCGCCGATTGCCATGGCCGCAAGCTTCGGGTTTGCCTGATACCAAGCGTAAGCCTGGAAGGTGGACTGGGTGTTGTAGGAGCAGAGCATATTAAAGCCGCTCGAATAGGTGAGAAGCAGGAAGATAACGAAAATCGTCGCAAAACCCTTGCTCTTTAACGCATCCTCAATGTAATAAGCCGGGCCGCCGTAGCTCGAGCCGTCCGCGCTCTTTTTCTTATAAACCTGCGCGAGTGTGCACTCCGTAAAGGAGGACGCGCAACCGAGCAGCGCCATAATCGTCATCCAGAATGCAGCGCCCGGGCCGCCGAGACAAATTGCCGATGAGACACCGATGATGTTACCGGTACCCACACAGCTTGCCGTACTGATCATCAGCGCCTGAAACGGCGACGTGCCGCTATTATCCGTCGGCTTTGCCTTCATCACCCGAATTGCTTCCGAAAGCATGCGCACCTGTACAAAGCCCATGCGTACCGAGAAGTAGAGTCCTGCGGCACCCATTACGATCAATAAGACCGGATAGTACAGAAAGCTGTCTATTGCGTCCAAAACCTGCATAACCATGTTGCGAATCCCCCCCATTCTTTGATTTGCATCGCTAATTGCTTATGCATTTTCACCAATTTAGTTTATCATAGGCGTGCGTCAAGAAAAAATTGCCGAGACCGATACCTGTTATCGACGTTGGGAATATCTGTCTGATTGCATTCTGTTTTCGCCCTCTTTGTTGTATAATGTTATCGAGAAAAACAATAGGAGGCTGGCGTGGACGCAAATAACATCAAATACATTGTCGCCATTGCAAAATACGGATCCATCAACCATGCCGCAAAGGCAATGTTCATCTCTCAGCCGCAGCTGAGCCATATTTTAAAGATTACCGAGGAGGAATGCGGCCTCACGCTGTTTCAGCGCACCAGCCGCGGCACCAAGCTGACGCCGGAAGGCGAGGACTACCTGCACCACTGCAACATCATCCTCGCGGAGATGGCAAAGCTAAACCGCTATGTGACGCAGGCGGCCTCGGCGCAGTCGCGTCTCCGCGTCAGTATGACCCGCTTTTCGCACACTTCCGAGTGTTTCAACGAAATTTGCCGCCGCCACCAGGACGATACCACGATTCACTATCACCTGTTTGAAAACTCCGCCTCCAATGTGCTGGAGGATATCGTGGACGGCAAGTCAAATATAGGCGTGCTCCACTACTCAACCACGAACGAGAGCATGTCCCAGCGGAGCTTTGCGGATAAAAAGCTGAACTTTATCCCCCTTGCCACCTTCCGCCCCTATGTCTGCCTCGCCGCAGACCATCCGGTGCTGAAAGACAAGACAAAATCCGCTATCGAAATCGGGGAACTCAAGGACTACGGCTTTGTGCGCTATGCCGGGCAGTACGAGGACTTTATCTACCACATTGCGAGCGACAGCGGCCTCATCGATTTAAACGAGTCCCAGAAAATCATCTATGTCTGCGACCGCCAGGAGCAAATGCGCCTCATTCAGAGCACAAGCTTTTATACCATAGGGATTTCCGAATTCTCGGGGCAGAGTGAACTCTACCAAGTCATCTCGGTTCCGCTCTTACAGAGCACAGAGCACCTCACCTTCGGCATCGTGACGCGGAAGGATACCGTGCTCTCACCGCTCGAAGAGGAATTTAAAGAGGAAGTCATAAGTCGCTATCGCACACTCTCCGATTCCGAGCTCTGATATCAGAACACATTTTGTCCGCGCTCGGTTCTTTTAGCCACAGCTTATAATGATTTGCCTTGTTGACAGACAAGTTTCCTTGTTCTTATCCACGTTTGCATGTTATACTTTCCGAAACACAGACGAACGATTGACATAGCACTTTTAATATGAAAGAAAAAGGAAACAGCGCGGTTACTCTGCCGCGGGAAAGGACTGTCTCATGCGAATTCACGAATCCGCCGAAGATTACCTCGAGAAAATCTTAATGCTCCGAGAGGAGAACGGACATGTGCGTTCCGTTGAAATTGCGAACGCCATGGGTTATTCAAAGCCGAGCATCAGCATTGCGATGAAACACCTCCGAGAGAGCGGCTTGGTCCGCATGGATGCCGAAAACTACATCTATCTGACCGAAGAGGGCGAGGCCATTGCAAGTCGCGTCTACGACCGGCATCAGACCCTCACCAAGCTCTTTGTGAAACTCGGGGTTCCCTCCGACATTGCCGAGCACGATGCCTGCAAGGTAGAGCACGACTTAAGCCCCGAATCCTACGCGGCGCTCCGCGCACACGTCAAAACCCTGTAACTACCAAAATCAGTCCGGCTTCGGCCGGACTTTTTGCTTGTTTCCAAAAACGATAGCAAGATATGCGAAAACCGATAGCCTTCTCGGCGAAAAGATTTGCTTTTTTCTCGGTTTCGTTTTAGCATACGCATTGACTATCAAAAAAAGTAAGAAAATGAGGTTTTGTGTATGAGTACTCTGATTCCGGCGTGGCTGTGCATCCCCTTCGCGGGCCTTTTGCTCAGCATAGCAGTTGTCCCGCTTGTCGCGGGCGAATGGTGGGAGAAGCACCGCGTCCATGCGGTCATCTTTTGGTCCCTCCTCTTCATCGTGCCGTTTACGGTGCTGTACGGCCCCTTGAAAGCATCCGAGACCGTGCTTGAAACCGTATTTAACGACTACCTCTCCTTCATCGTGATGCTCTTTGGCCTCTTTTGCGTGGCCGGCAACATCACCTTCACCGGAGATCTTGCGGGTTCCCCCTTCGTGAACACGCTGTTCCTGCTGATCGGCACCCTGCTCTCCAGCATCATCGGTACCACGGGTTCCTCCATGTTAATGCTACGTCCGATGATCAAGATTAACGCCTGGAGACGCCAGAAGCGCCACATCATGATCTTCTTTATTTTCCTGATTTCTAACATGGGCGGCTGCTTAACACCGCTCGGCGATCCGCCGCTCCTCATGGGATTTATGCGCGGGGTGCCCTTCCTCTGGAGTCTGCACCTCTTCCCGATTCTCATCTTCAACTTGGTAATTCTGCTCACTGTCTTCTGGCAGCTTGACAAGCACTACTACCTGAAGGATGTGAGACGCGGCTACCGCCCGGATATCTCGAAACCCGGCACGGAGCTTTCGCTTCGCGGCGCGCACAACATCATCTTCCTCTTGATGATCATTGTCGCCGTTGTGCTCGGCGGAACCCTGCCCTCGAACCCCATGTTCCAGACCGCAGAGGGAACCGTGCGCGGCCTTCACATCATCGGCGAGGTCACACTGGGCTTCCCGACCATCATTGAGATTGCGCTGATTCTCGCGGCTGCCTTCCTCTCCTTCAAGACGACGCCGGACGAAATACGCCGCGCAAACCACTTTACCTGGGGTGCCATCCAGGAAGTTGCCGAGCTCTTTATCGGCATCTTCATCACGATGCAGCCCGCGCTCATGATTTTAAAGGAAATGGGACCGAAGCTCGGTCTCACCGAGCCCTTCCAGATGTTCTGGGCAACCGGTCTCCTCTCGAGTTTCCTCGACAACACACCGACCTATCTGGTCTTCCTCACCACGGCGGGCACGCTCGGCATGACAACCGGACTCACGACCACCGTCGGCACGATACCCCAGATTTTCCTGGAGGCAATCTCCTGCGGCGCTGTCTTCATGGGGGCAAACAGCTACATCGGCAACGCGCCGAACTTTATGGTCAAATCGATTTCGGACGAAAACGGTATTCACATGCCCTCGTTCTTCGGCTACATCGGCTGGGCAGTCGTGTTCCTGGTACCCGTCTTCTTGATTGACACCCTAATCTTTTTCTTATTCTAAGGAGGTAGCGCATGGAACAACTGGATGCTCGCTGCCGCGCATTGGCAGAAAAAATTTACGCACTGGATGAAACCATCTATCAAGAACTCGGTTCCTCGCTCGGTCGCACCCTGATCGGAAGCCGTGAGAAAGTGCTCTCGGTCTTGGAGCGCGAACTCTCGCTCCGCCCGCAGGGACAGCTGATTCTCTCCGACATGGCCTTGATCGGAAACATGGCGCGCACCCTGCCCGAAGGCCCCGCCAGAAAGCAGCTGCTCACCGAGTACAATGACATTATTGTGGAGCTCAAGGCACTGGAGGAGGAAATCGCAAAGGGCGATATCTCCGACCAGACCCGCGTCTTCTTAAACCCCTTCGTGACCGGTGCAAAGCCCTTCTCGAAGGATGACCACCTTGTGATTTGTATCGGCCGCTCCTACGGCAGCGGCGGCACGGAGATCGGCTTCCAGCTCGCGGACGATCTGCACATCAACTACTACGATGCGACCATCTTTAAGGACGTGCTGGAGCGCCTGCAGGCAAAGCGCGAGGCAAGTCCGAACCAGGACATCGTTGAGAGCCTTGACGAAATTCGTCACGCGCACGGTATGAATCTCTTTACCTCAAACTTTAACCGCTTCCACGGTCTGCCCACCGCAGACGCCATTTTCTTTAACCAGAGTCAGTACATTGAGGAACTCGCGCGGAAGGAAGACTTTGTCGTCATGGGGCGTTCCGCAGACGTGATTCTTAAAAATGCCGGCATCCCCCACATTTCCATCTTCATCACCGCGCCCTTTGAAAGCCGTGTGAAGCGCCTCATGGAGATGTACTCGCTGGACTTTAAGGAGGCCGCGCAGCGTGTGAGGCGCGAGGACAAGGCGCACAAGCACTTCTACCACCGCTACACCGGTTATCAGTGGGGTGCCGCCGTCCACTACGACCTCTGCATCAACTCTGCGAGCTACGGCATCCACGAGTCCGAGGAGCTCATTATCCGCGTGATCAAAGCGCGACTCCGCGAGGATTTGCAGGCCATTTGCGATCGCCACTTGGAGAGCGTCGCGAAGGCGGATGCGGAGCTGCTGGCACGGAGAGCCAATTCAGGCGAAGCGGAAAAACCCGCCATTGAGAGCTGAGAAAAGTCCCGGGAGCAAATTTGCTACCGGGACTTTTTCGTGTCTCGACCTAGCCCTCCGCTTCGGCCGTTTCTACTTCACCTTCCTGCAAAGGCCCCGAAGCCTCACTTCCCCGCTTGGCCTCGATGCGCCGAATCTCTTCCTCCATCAACTTGCCGAGGGTCTTGGTATCGAGCTCAAACTCCTCTGCAGCCGATGACTTATCCGCAAAGGCATCGAACACCGCCTGCTTTTCCGCGAGCAATTCCATAATGTGCTCATCGATGCTGTCCTCGCAGAGAAGGCGGTACACGAGTACGTTCCTCGCCTGCCCCATGCGGTAGGCTCTCGCGATTGCCTGACTCTCGAGCGAGGGCTTAAGCTGCGGCTCGCAGAGTATCACCACGCTCGCCGTCTGAATATTGAGTCCCGTGCCACCCGCCACAATCTGTGCCGCGAGCACCTGCCCCGGCGCCGCAGCTTCAAAGGCATCCAGCACTTCCTGCCGCCTTGCGGGCGTCATAGCGCCGGTAATCGGCTCCATGCAGCGCTCGCCGAGCAGGCCTTTCACCTTCTGTATTGTATCGAGATAGAAGGAGAAAATGAGTACCTTACGCCCCTCCGCGGCCGCCTCCTCTGTGATTTCCAAGAGGCGCTGCGCCTTTGAGGACCGAGCGATATCCCCGACCGTCCAAGAAACCCGCCGCGCCGCGTGATAGTTTTCGCCGAGCACATCCGCCTCGTACTGCGCCCTTTCCGCAGCCCCGAGCTGACACCAACTCTCCTGCTCTTCGAGCTCCGGAAGCTCCGTGAGCACCTGTTCGCGCTTACGCCTGTAATAGACCGGTGCCACCAGCTCGCGAAAGCGGGGCGCAGAGGCCAGCATCTTCATGCCCCCGATTTCTGCCGCAAGTTCCGGTCGCAATACGCCGATGAGCTCCACCATCTCATCCACCCGATTTTCAAGCGCCGTGCCCGTCATAAAGAGCAGAAGTTCCGCGCGGAGCGCTAAGTTTCGAACATGCACCGTGCGCCGCGCCCCCGGGTTCTTAATGTAATGCGCCTCGTCCACCGTGAGCAGAGAAAAGCTAAAATCCGCCGGGATCTCCCAGTGTTGTACGGTCTCATAGCTCGTGACCGCAACACCGCCTGCCTGAATCCAGTCTTCAAGTGCAGCCTGCTTCAAAGGGCCGTGCACCTTGATTGCCTTTAAGTCACTGAACTTTGTGATTTCCCGGCACCAGTTGACCAGGACACTCGCCGGGCAGACCACGGCAAAGTGTGTGGCCCCTGTATTGCGGAGCGTGACCATGGCAGCGATGGCCTGCACGGTCTTGCCGAGGCCCATCTCGTCGCCGAGCAGTACCTTTCCTTGGTGCAGGATGTACTTGACACCCCAGGCCTGATAGCGGCGCAATTCACAGCGCATCCCGTCCGCAAAGAGAGGCTCTGCCTCCACCTCGCGCGCCAACTCTTCCGGCAGACCGTAAATCGCATCGCCGTTTCCGAGTAGACCGGGCACCAGCTTTTCGAGAAGATTGCTGTATACAATGGGCTGTGTTCGGAAAGAGTCCCAAGCCGTTTCCGCGCTCGAAGCCTCCAGTTCCCGCCGTGCTTCGCTGAGCCTTTCGAGTTCTGTCCCGTACGCCCCGTTTGCGAGTTCCTCGAGATAAAGATACGCCTCGCTCGCGGCATCCTTCTCCGCCTTTCCCGTAAAGAGCCAACGGAAAAAGCCCTTGCCGCGGGACAGCTCTTCCATTGCCTTTTCAATTCCCGCGGCGTAGCGCGCCGAGAGTGCCTGCGCGTCGCGGCTGAGCTCTTCTGCCGCCCGGTAGCGATACAGCGCCAGCACAATGTTACTCGTCTCCTCCGTGCGCTTATCGGCGCTCAGGCGAAGCTTAATGCCGGGTTTCAGCTGCCTCACCGTCTCGCCGACCGCATCCTTAATGAGCGCCGCGCCGTCCTCGCTGATGCCGTTCAAGGCGGCAAGCTGCCGCTCCGAAGCCAGCATCAAATCTTCGTAATTCGCATACCCGCTCTCCCGAAGCAAACGCACGCGGAGACCGCGCCGCGCCCGGTTCAGTTCCTCGACCGGTATATCCCTGAGCGTCTTCATGGTCTCCGTGACCACAAAGGCATCCGCAGCCGCCTCGACCACCGCACGACAATGCTCCGCCTTTTCGGAAAGCATGCCGCGCTCCAACTCCCACTGCTCGTGTTTTTGCAGTAACTCCCTCGCTTCCGCAAACGAAAATGTGCGTTTCATTCTCCCGTGGCCCCCCTCTGTTTTGATTTTGCCGACGTGCTTAGTATACCAGTCGGAGGTGCAAAGACGGAATGCATCTTTCAGTTGTATCTTTACGCCGAGCCGGCTTTTCTATTTTCTTCCGTTATAACTTAAAAACTCCCCCGGTTTTCAAAAAGATAAAGCTGTAACTGATATTTTCTTGCCAAAGCCGCTGAGAGATTCGCAGCTTCCGAGGAGACCGTTCCGCGTGAATTCGGTGTCCGGGAGAAACGTCTCGACCTTCTCCTCGCGGAAGAGTGGATATAACATTTGCGACGTCTTCTGTCTTGTCAGCCGCAAACGTGCGTCCTATAATTATATTAGTTCTACTTAACACATTAGGCGTTGCTACGGAAGGACAAAACAATGGGTTTATTCAAACGCTTTATCGGGCAAACCCGAAAACCGGAGGGCTTTTTCGGGAAACTCATGTTAAATGCCATGAATCAGGGACATGCAGCCCTCTCCGACTGGGGACTCTCGCATATCGAAGGGCTGTCTCCGCTTGTCATTGCGGAACTGGGCTGCGGCGGCGGGCGCAACGTGCGGGAACTGCTGCGCCGCTATCCCATGTCTAAGCTCTACGCGGTCGATTATTCCGCGCTCGCCGTGTGCCGCACCCGCGCCTATAATAAGCCCGACATCGTAAAAGGGCGCTGCCGCGTTCTCAAAGCTTCGGTGCAGTCTCTGCCCCTCGCGGCTTCCCGCTTTGATTTGGCAACCGCCTTCGAGACCGTGTATTTCTGGCCGGATCCCGCGGAGTGCTTTGCAGAAGTGTACCGCATCTTAAAATGCGGCGGCAGCTTCCTCATCTGCAACGAGTCAGACGGGACGGATGCCGAAGGCCTTCGCTACGAGCGCATCATAGACGGCATGCACTGCTACACCGCCGAAGAACTGGAAACCATGCTCCGGACCGCGGGCTTTTCGGAAGTACAGGTATTTCGCCACGAGAGCAAGCCCTGGCTCACGGTACTCGCAAAAAAATAAGGGGACTTCAAAACGAAGCCGCAAGAAAGGAAGGTCATCAAGATGAAAGCCGATTATAAAAACTGGATGCCGCGGGGTCTTATTTACGGCAACGCGGGCGTCAGCTCTGTTTTCCTTGCCGTGGGACTCCTCTGCCGCAAAAAGAAAGAAAGCCGCGCCCTGCGCCTGCTTTCTTCACTCAGCTTTGTCGGCGCGGGTGTGGGCCTCCTAAGTTCCGCCTACCTGCTTATGCTCTACCGCATCTTTTCCTACAACGGAAAACGCAAACTTGCGAAGCACATCATAGACGGAGTCGCCTCTCGGATAAAACTTCCCACAGGCGGCAAGGGACTGGACGTAGGCTGCGGCAGCGGCGCGCTCACCATAGCCGCCGCCAAGCGAAATCCGGAGGCAAGCTTTGTCGGCGTGGACCGCTGGGGACAGGAATACGCTTCCTTTAGTCAAAAACTATGCGAAGATAACGCCCGCGCCGAAGGCGTCAAAAACGTACACTTTCTCCGCGCCGATGCGCGGGAGCTCCCCTTCCCGAACGAGAGCTTTGACCTTGTGACCAGCAATTATGTCTACCATAACATTCCGGGCGACCGTCAGGCTCTGCTCCGCGAGAGCCTCCGCGTCCTGAAAAAAGGCGGTCGCTTCGTGATTCACGACATCTTTTATCCCTCTGCCTACGGCGACATGCAGGCCTTTTTAAAGAGCCTGCAGGACGATGGGTATGCGGAAGTACGTCTGATTCCCACCGCGGACGGTCTCTTTGTCAAAAAATGCGAGGCCAGATGGATGATGATTGCCGACTCCGCACTGCTCATGGGAATCAAATAAGCTTGACGCCATTCCCCGTCTGCCCTATGCTGTCTCAAAACAGCAGGAGGTAAAGTATTATGCCGGGTATATCTTCCGGAATCCGCGGTGACGGAAACCTACTGAATCTGCGGGAAATCCCCGTTGCCAACATTCGCCCCGAACTTACTATGTTTCTCATTCCGGGCGAAAACATCACCCAGGCCTTCCAGACCATACGCGATCAGGTGGTCTTCACCAACAAGCGGCTGATTGTCGCAAACGTGCAGGGCCTCACGGGCAAGAAGGTATCTTATACCTCCTATCCCTACTCGAAGATTCAGTATTTCAGCGTGGAGACCGCAGGCCTCCTGGACATCGACAGCGAACTACTCCTCGCCTTTTCGAACGGCGCACACCTGCAGCTCGACTTCACTTCAAACGTGGACATCAAGCGAATCTGCGCGAACATCTCGCAGATGGTACTCTAATCCGGCGATCCCTTCTACAGCGCGGAGCACATCTCCATGTTGGAACGCCGCGTTGCCGATATGAAAGCCGGGAAAGAATGTCCATGTGCATGAACTCATTACAGAAACAGAATAACGAAAAATGCGTGCTGTCTCTCAATCGTTTGAGACAGCACGCTTTTTTTACATATTCTTCTCTATCCAGGCTTCCCGGCTGAGTAACGACACCTGCTCGGTACGCACTTCTTTTAAGAGGGGGACATCCACCTCCCGCACAGTCTTTTCGTGGCGGAAGCCGAGCTTCTCCTGCACGCGCTTTGACTTTTCATTCCCCTCGTAATAACCGCACCACACGCGCTGCATGCCGAGTTCCGTAAACGCACGGCGAAGCAAGGCTTCCGAAGCCTCTGTGACAAGCCCCTGTCCCCAGAACAGCTTCCCGATCCAGTAGCCGAGCTCGCACGCATCTTCCGCTTCCGCAAGCCTCGAATCCCCGTTCATCGACAAGCCAATCGCGCCGATAACGCGCCCGTCTTCTTTTTTGCAAATGGCATAGCTCTCCGGACCGCTCAGCACCAGGCGGATGATGTTCCGGCTCTCTTCGACGCTGCCATGCGGCGGCCATCCGGCAGCAGGTCCCACTTCCGGGTCCCGGGCATATTTGTATAAATCCGCCGCGTCCGCCTCCGTAAAGGGGCGGAGCAGCAGGCGTTCGGTTTCGATTTGCATACGCTTGCTCTCCTTCCGACGAGGATCAGTCCCATAAACCTATTCTTTTCGGTTTCATTGTTCCGCTGCAGCGAGGGCAGGGAAGCCCTGCAAAACATTCCTCTTCATAAATGGGCCACATCCTATGCCCGCAGCGGCAGCGGTGATTGTAATCACGCACACAGATGTAGTTATCCGAATCATTCGGTTTCATTCCGGGCCGGTAGGCAGCCAAAAGCGGACGTCCTTCGTAGCGGTAACAATGTTCACACTGCACGATCACCTGTTCTCCGTTCACCACGGCATCCCGATAGTGCAGCAGAAAGATTCGTAATTCGCTTCCGTACTCCCCTTCTCTTGCCTCCTCCGTAAGTTCCTCGGGAAATTCGCCTCTCCTCCCGTAGCCTAAGAAGGCCTTGAACGAATGCCAACACTTGTTACATTTCCAACGATAAATGGCGCCCATGGAGGCCTCCTTTGTGCTCTATACACCGTGTTTTTCCGGATAATCAATCTTCATAGTGCCCACGGCAAGCAATAATTTTAAGTTGACCATTCTCATACAAATAAATGAGCCTGTCCTCTTCATTAATTCTACGACTCCAATACCCACTCAAATTTCCGCGCAGCGGCTCCGGCTTTCCCAATCCTGAGAACGGCGTACGGCAAGCATCTTTCACCAAAGCATTGATTCGCTTCAGTGTCTTTTTATCCTGCACCTGCCAATACAGATAGTCTTCCCAAGCTCTGTCCTCCCAAAGAAAGCTCACCGATCTTCATCCTCCAAGAGAGCATGCTCTGTAAAATGCGCCCTACCTTCTCTCACATCGTTTGCGATTCCTTTCAGATATCTTATATTGCTCTCGGAATAAAAACGATCCGCCGAGACATCAAACGGGATTCTCCGCTCCCTGGTCATGCGCTTCGCAAAAATCGTAAAAGCAGTCGTCATAGACATCCCCAGATCATCGCAGAGTTCTTCCATATTTCGCTTGAGTTCTGCGTCCATTCTGAAATTCACATTAACCGCATTGGACATACTGTTATCTCCCTTCTGTCAATCTTCTAGTCTTACTCTAGCACCAACGCGACAAAAAGCAAGTACTAATCCGGGTTTGTAATGAAAAATCATTTCATTGTCATTATTTTTTATTCGCCAGTGCGTGAGAAAACGCTCGTTTTCTTGTGAACTAAAAAACCGGCACAAAGAAAGTTGTGCATTCCCGGGAGAGAGCATCCTAATGAAGCCTATAATATGTAAGACTTTATACCACGTGGATGAAATGCAACTTCTTTCATGAGAAGTTTTCGTATGGTATCTAGTATACGCATATACGCAAATGCGGTCGGCATCGGAAGATTCGGAAGTTATGGGGAAGGCCGCTAAAAATTGCACGAAATGAGGGCAAGCTTATTTTTATATTTGTATGTTAACGATATTGATTTCTTTTGCCGGGTTTGTTATGTTTAACCAAGATGCAGCAGAAGGGTGTTCGTTTGTAAAAAACGCATGTGAGAAAGGGGATCTATGAGAGCAAAAAATCTATTAAATGTAGCAATACCTATGGCACTTGCAGTTGCAGTAGTCACAGGTTGCGGGGCTAAAAGCGGAGGAAGTGAAAGTTCTGCCACGGCAAAGAGTGCCGATGTGGCAGCTTCTTCTAAGTCTTCAGAAAACACATCTTCTTCCGGTGCGGTAAGCACTGCTTCTTTTCCGATAACAATGAAGCATGCTTACGGAGAAACTGTTATTAATGCAAAGCCCGAAAGGGTTGTCACCCTTGACTGGAATAATGCAGATGCAGTTTTGGCCCTTGGAATTGTTCCTGTGGGTACAGCTAGGGCAAACTGGGGACCTGTTACCGATAAGGGGCTTTTACCTTGGACCGAGGCGAAGTTTAAGGAGCTTGGAACCGATAATCCGAATGTGTTTAACGACCTTGAAGGCTATGACTATGAGGCTGTGGCAGCGGCCAAGCCTGATATCATAGTAGCTCCTTACTCAGGAATGGATGAAAAGGCTTATAAGCGCCTCTCTGAGATAGCACCAACCCTTCCATTCAAAGAAACAGCTTGGAAGACTACCTGGAGAGAACAGACAGTTGAGGCCGCAGAGGCTTTAGGACTTACGGCCGAGGGCGAGAAGCTGGTTGCAGATACAGATGCATTTATAAAAGAAAACTTCGCAAAATATCCCAATCTTGCGAACAAGAGTGCAGCAATATGTTATATCAATGCAGCTGACCTCAGTAGCTTTTCCGTTTATAGAACTGCAGATCCAAGAGGGGCATATCTTACAGACTTAGGCTTTACTTTTCCTGAAAAGATAGAGGCCTTGGCAACAGATAAAAATGCATTTTACGTGCAGATATCTTCTGAACTGGCAGTTGATGCTCTAAGTGATACGGATATCATTATAACTTACGGTGATGATAAGACAGTTGCCGCCTTGCAAAAAGACGCAATCTTCTCCAAGATTCCGGCAGTCAAAGAAGGCCGGATAGTGGTGCTTGACAGCAACGGCAATCTTGCAGCAGCCTGCAATCCTTCAGTGCTTTCTATCAAGGCAGAGCTTGTGAATTATCTCGAAGCAATCAATGCAGTCGTTAAATAAAAAGGCATAGTGAACATGGGAAATAAAAAGTTTGTACTTTCTATAATCTTATGCTTAGCCCTGCTTTCTATTATGGCAGTATTTTCCATATCGCTGGGTGCTAAAAACATAGCATTTTCAAAGGTTGTAGACGTTCTCCTCGGAAATGATCCGGATAGCCTTGAGGCTGCTATCATATCGCAAAGAATTCCGAGAACCGTATTTGGCATACTTGCGGGAGGAGCCCTTGGCATATCAGGGGCTCTTATGCAGAGTATAACAAGGAATCCCATTGCTGATCCAAGTATACTTGGTGTAAATACCGGCGCATCACTCTTCGTGGTCGCCGGTATAGCATTTTTTAATATTACTGTTGCCTATCAATACATCTGGCTTGGCATAACAGGAGCAGGCGTCACCGCAGTTTTTGTATACAGTGTGGCAAGTATGGGCAAAGACGGCGCTACACCACTAAAACTGGCGCTCTCGGGTTCGGCTGTAAGCATAGTCTTAGGTTCACTTGTAAGTACCATTATGCTACCAAATAACAGGGTAATGGAAGCTTTTAGGTTCTGGCAGGTAGGGAGCATAGGGAGTGCGACCTGGGAAAATATTATGCTCATTAGTCCATTCCTAATAGTGGGTTTTATCACATCCATGTTTATATCAGGGTATTTGAATAATCTGGCTTTGGGGGATGAGGCCGCCACCGCCCTTGGGACTAATGTAGTGATGACAAGAGCCATAGGCGCACTTTCATCGGTACTACTATGTGGTGCTACTACAGCACTTGCAGGACCGATAGGCTTTGTAGGGCTTATCATTCCCCATATTATAAGGCTGATATTTGGAAGTGAAATGAGTAAAATGCTGCCTCTTTCTTTTCTAGGCTCAGCTCTACTTATGCTTATTTCAGACGTAATCGGAAGAATAATAAGCTTGCCGGGAGAGACTGAGGTGGGTATCGTTACCGCCGTCCTTGGTGCACCGGTATTTATTCTGGCCATTCGGAAAGGGAGGGTAAAGAGTCTATGACAGAGCTAAATGCAGGATATAAGAAAAGGACTCTTCGATGGAGGCTTGTTGTACTTGCCCTTCTTAGCATTATCCTTATTCTATCAGCCTGTGAGCTTTGCTTTGGAAGTGTGTCCTATCCCATAAGAGATGTAATCAAGGTTTTACTTGGCGAAACGATTGACGGAGTATCTTATGCAGTAGAAAATGTGAGGCTTCCGAGGATGATGGGCGCCGTATTTTCAGGGTTTGCCTTTGGAGTGGCGGGCTATGTATTTCAAACATTGTTACACAATCCACTTGCTTCGCCGGATGTAATCGGAATTTCCGCAGGAACAAGCACAGCAGCGGTTTTTCTCATACTGGTGCTTGGACTTAGGGGAAGCATAGTGTCCTTGTTAGCGATGATATTTGGAATTGCAACAGCTTTAATCATTTACAAGCTTTCAGTAATTAAGGGGCATTTTACCTATGGAAGAATGATCCTTATCGGCATAGGAATTTCAGCACTTTTAAGAGCAGTCACTTCTTATTTACTGGCAAAAGCTGCGGAGTACGATGTAGGGACTACCATGCAGTGGCTGAGCGGAAGCTTAAATGGCGTGCAGACGAAAGATGTGTCTGCACTTGTTTTGGTCGTTGGGATAATCACCATTGCGTTGGTTTCACTTACAAGACATATGGAGATTATTCCTCTGGGAGACAACTTCGCAGTATCACTTGGACTAAATACAAGACTTACCTATTCGGTAATGATAATCGGTGCAGTTATACTTGTTTCATTTGCAACCTCTGTCACAGGACCTATCGCATCTGTGGCATTTCTTTCGGGACCAATTGCCACAAGCCTTGCCGGAAAGGGGAAATCAAGCCTTATTCCTGCGGGACTGGTTGGCACAACACTTACCTTAGGAGCAGATTTGGTGGCTTTTCATGCATTTCCGGTACACTATCCTGTAGGGGTTATCACAGGGCTTTTAGGCGCACCGTATATGCTGTATCTGCTTATTCGAATGAATAGAAGAGGTGTGAATTAATGGGAAACCACGTATTAGAAGCCAAAAATCTTGTGGCCGGTTATGACGGGAAAGCGATCATAAAGGGTCTTAATCTGACCATACCGGAAGGAAAAATATCAGTGATCATAGGCTCAAACGGCTGTGGCAAATCCACTCTTCTAAAAACCTTTTGCAGGTTGAACAAAGTCATGAGCGGAGATATTTATCTGGATAATAAGCCTGTATCCGAGTATTCGTCCAAAGAAATATCTAAAATAATAAGCCTTATGCCGCAATCGCCACTGGTACCTGAGGGAATAACCGTCTATGATTTGATTAGCAGAGGCCGTTTCCCTTATAGAAAGGTATTTCGGGGACTGGATGATAAAGACTTTAAGGCTATTGAAGAAGCTATGCAGACTATGGGTGTAACCGAGCTTCGAGACAGAGCGGTAGATGAGCTTTCCGGAGGACAGCGTCAAAGGGTGTGGATAGCACTCGCACTTGCTCAGCAGACTGATATATTATTTTTAGATGAGCCAACGACATTTCTTGACATAGCATATCAGGTAGAGATTCTTGATTTGCTTGGAGAGCTAAACAGGACTAAGAAGACCACCGTCATTATGGTTCTGCACGATATCAATCTCTCTGTAAGATACGCAGACTATATATTTGCCCTCAAATCAGGGAATCTTTATGCCGAAGGAAGACCCGAAAATGTGATTAGTGAAAAACTTATAAAAGATGTATACGGGCTTGATAGTAAGGTCATTACAGATCCTACTTCAGATGCGCCTATGGTCATTCCTATGGGAAAGCATCATAAGGAGCTTGATCATCTTGATTGACTGCAATTGCAAGCGGAAAATGAAACAGAACCGGCGCGAATCGAACACGCCGGTTCTGTTTTCTTTTCCCAAACTACAAAAGTCGAGTATTTAGCACGATAGCATTTTCTGCAATTCTTCATAGCTGTCCACGTGGTCATAGTGCACGCTTCCGTTTGACAGCTTTTCAAAGAGCCGCTTTGCGCAGCTTATCTTTGCCTTCTCAATGGGTCTTAAGTCAAGGCTGCTCATGCTGCCCTTGGTTTCGGCAATGAAGTACACGTGCTTTACACTGCCCTCACGGAATACAATGGCCCAGTCCGGCGAGTAATTGCCGACCGGAGTCGGAATTTGGAATCCCTTCGGGAGCTTTGCATAAATCTTGACCTCTTCCTAAGGTAGTTGTAACAAGCGCTAGAATAAATGTCCAGCTATTTAAAAATCCAACTCAATCCAAACTCCTGCTCATACTCATCCGGGAAACGATATGCCACTAATCGATTTCCTTCGAGAAGAATGCCATCGCTTTTTGTAGAAACTGTTCTTCTTTTCCAATTTGGCTTTTTCACGCCGGAGACGCCGAAGTTCTTCTAACGTATCCAACTGAAGCTTCTCCTCATCATTGTTCTGGCATTCTTCGCGATACGAGCGTACCCAGTTGGAAACAGTGGCTCCGGATATGCCGCACTCCCCCACAAGGTTGGCAATCGTGCGCCCGTCCTGAATGTGCGCACGAACAACTTTTCGTCTGGTTTCGTCTGATATTCGAGTCATGTGTTTTTCTCCTCTGCTAACATTATAATCTGTCAGGCAGATGTGTTACAAATTCACTGTACCACTACACACCTCCCGAATCCGGTGTTAGTTGTTAAGCAATTTGTTGGTCAGCAGGCCTCTTCCCGGAATAATCTGTTGCAGATGCGTTTCATTTAGCTGTAGAAATGCCATTGCATCATCCTGCGTTTTAAATCTGGATGTGCGTTGGATAAAAGTATCATACGAAAATGTGCTTATATCATCCGGCAAGAACTGGATAATCTGTATGTCAAAATAGTTGTCCTCACTCGAAAAAAGATTTTTATAAACGGCGGCAAGAGCCGCGACATTGCAGCACTCAGTTATGTAATTCAAATATCGCTCCTGGTCTTCGGGCATCATCTCTGCAAAGTAGAAACTCGTCTGCAGCAGGTGATTAAAGATAATGTGCACCAGACAGAGCAAATCGCTGTTCACATCGGGGATTATTTTACCGTTTCCGTCGAACTTGTACTTAGGTGAACAGGAAGCCAGCCTTTCACTTTCAAAAGCAATATAGCGAGATCGCCGCCCCTTACCGTCTCCACAACTCCATCCGTCCAAGTCAATATGATAGATTATCCCATCGTTTCCTAAAATGATATTATCCTCATGTAAATCAGCAATGGAAAATCCGAACTTATTATTGGCGAAGATGATATCATCATAGACTTGTCGCACAACTCTTTTGAAATCGACTATCGAGAGAGGCTTTGCTTGGCTTAACGACCTGCCACAGATAAATGGCATGGAATAACCAATTATCCGAGATTGCCGTTGGTAAATCATTTTTGGCAACACAAACCGTTCATCAAAGCAATGCGAAACGCTTGATAACGCAATCAGGGTTGAAATGTCATTTTTTATATCTTCGTCAAAAAACTCTCTGGTTGTGTCTTCTTCTGAGAACAGCTTGATGATTCTTTTCCCGTCCGGCGTAAGCCAAAGTTCGGTGTAAGACTCCGCTCCCACTTCCTGTGCTATGCGTTCACACCTGAGCGCAGATAACTCTGCATTTGAGACCTCATATATCGGAATCATAGGTTATCTGTAATCCTTTGCTTTTCCACATTCACGACAAACCTTGGAAAACAGTCCTTTGAACTCACCGCCACAAAAGGCACACCGACCCTCTCTGATCCACTGGAGCTTTTCCTCTTGAGCGGGAGGCTGTTCGGGCTTGGCTTCCTGTTGCGGATTGGCCGTTTGTGTATTGGATGTTCCTTGGTTGCCGCCAGAGGAATTGTTTCCGTACTTCCCAAAGCCAGAGGCTAATTTGGACTCAACACTGGAAAGTCCGGCTTCCTTTGCGGCCCGCTCATCCTTAACAGCTTTGACTATAGCATCGAGTTTAGCCTTCCATTCAGATACACTGGAACGCAAAGTATTCAGTTGGGCAACAATCTCCTTTATCTGTTCGTCTGAATATTTAGAGACACCCTCTGCAAATTCAGTTGCAGTGCATTCCCGTGGTGTTGAAACAGATAAAATATCACAGAAATCCCGCACGTGGTCAGCATCAAAAGAAACAATATCTCCATATTTTCTGTATTTAAATTCTTCCAAATTTACCGTCATACCGGAAAAGTATTCTTTCCATGTTCCAGTGTCACTATCAAAGACAACATAAATTGGATTATGGCTTGTTGCACCAAGCTTAAGTCCCTGTAGAACACTAGGTATCCATTGCAAGTCTTGTTTTGTCTCAGTGGTAATTTTGGAGCTCGCGACAATCCTTATGTTCGTGTAAAATCCGTCACCGGGTCCATATGATACACTGTAACAGACACCGTACCCGCAGTATTTAGAAATCCCGTATTTTGTGATATTCATTTCCTGTCCCTCGCTTATTATTGGTATAGTGATAGTCAGCAATAAGTACGGTTAAGCACCAAGCTGTAATCCCGATAGAGGGTATAAGCTTCCTCGCACAGATTTTGCTCAATCAGTCTCAGCGTCCCAAGTACCAGTTCTTCATAGATTTTCTGGTAGATGCTCTGGCTATCCTCCCTCTGACTGATTGCGGCTACGATTTTCGGAGCGACCCGATAATACTCTTCGACCGCTTCCGGGTGACGCTCCTTCACATAGGCATCTCGAAACGCTCTTAACGTGCCGAGCTCGTGGCAATCATCGTTGAAGGATTGACTAAGAGCCCGCATACATGCTGTTGTCAGATAACAGCCGGAATCATCTTTCTTCTCCGGCTCAACATAGGGATTACCCAACCAGTCTGTCTCAACCTTCTGCCTACCCAACCAATCAGTCTCAATCTTCGGATTGCCGAGCCAGTCAGTTTCTACCTTATCGTTGCCAAGCCAATCTTTTTCTGCTTCCCACTCGCATCGAAAAGAGCCAGCGGTTCGTCCTTCAGGTATAATGTAAATCACCACAATCAACATAGTACCGAGGGAGGACGAACCTATGCCTCAACTCAATATTACATTGAATCAAGATGAAATTCTACAGTTACTTTTATTAGATCGCGAGGAAGCATTCAGAAAGCTACTTCAAAGAATGCTCAATGACATCTTAAAAGTAGAATCTCAGGAACAACTACAGGCGGCCCCTTATGAGCACTCTGACAGCCGTCTGGACAGTCGCAACGGTCTTCGTGCCAGAGAGCTTAAGACACGAATTGGAAGAATTACTCTTGCGGTTCCGAGACACCGTAACGTACCGTTCAAGACTCTGATTATTGATAACTATTCTAGAAGCGAAGCAGCTTTGGTGGCTGCAATGGCAGAGTCATAGAGAGCCTATGCGGAACAAGTGTGTCTAAATCGTCTGTCTCAGAGATTTGTAAAAATCTAGACAAAGAAGTCGAATCTTTTAGAAATCCTCCGTTGGAGGGACGCTGCCCATTCCTAACCGTCGACGCGACATATTTCAAGGTTCGCGAGAATAATCGCGTCATCTCAAAAGCTCTGATGATTGCTTACAGCACAAACGAACAGGGACACCGCGAGATTCTCGGTTTCGCCGCCTATAGAAACGAGTCAAAAGACACCCGGCAGGACTTCCTGAAAAGTCTGAAAAAGCGTGGACTCAAAGGTGTAATCATGATTACCTCTGATGCACACGAAGGCATTATTCATGCAATCAGCGAGGTCTTTCCCACTGTGCCTTGGAAGAGATGCCAGTTGCACTTTTCTAGGAATATCGTAGAAAAGACGCCGAAAAAGTATCAGACGGGGATACGTGCTGAATTGCAGGAAATGTTTGCCTGCAATACGCTAAAAGAAGCCAGAGACAGGAAGAATCAGATCATTCAGGAGTATCAGGATGTAGCTGAAACAGCTATGTCCTGCCTTGACGAGAGGTTTGAAAATGCCATGACCGCCATGATGCTGCTGCGAGGAATGCAACGATTCCTCCGTACCTCGAATGCTGTCGAACGACTCAATAAAGAGCTGAAACGCCGTTCACAGGTGATAGGAATCTTTCCGAACGAGGAATCTCTTATCCGGTTGATGGGTTCCGTTCTGATAGAGCAGAACAGTCTGAGTCAATCGGGGAAGGTTATCTTCAAATAGGAGTCCTATGAAGCTTTGTTGACTTCAGATGTCCAGGAAAAGCTTTTGGTTATTGCAAAGGAACAGGCGACTATGCCGGCTGCCTGATGCAACTTATACCTGAAGGTAATTTACACACAAATTTGGACTTGACCGGAGAGTTTTGAGCAAGATAACCCGCTTTCGCATTTCTGAGATAGTTGAAATAAGCGTTTGAATGAATGCGCAGCTTTTTTTTTAAGCCATCTCAATCCGAACTCCTGCTTATACTCATCGGGGATTCGATATGCCACTAATCGATTTCCTTCGCAAAGAATGCCGCTGCTTTTTTAAGAAGCCGTTCTCCTTTTCTAACTCGGCTTTTTCGCGCCGGAGACGACGAAGTTCTTCCATCATCTCCAACTGAGATTTCTCCTCATCATTGTTTTGGCATTCTTCGCGATACGAGCGTACCCAGTTGGAAACAGTGGCTCTGGATATGCCGTACTCAGCCACAAGGCTGGCAATCGTGCGTCCATCCTGAATGTGCGCACGAACAACTTTTCGTCTGGTTTCGTCTGATATTCGAGTCATATATTTTTCTCCTCTGCTAACATTATAATCTATCAGGCAGAGGTGTTATAAATTCACTGTACCACTACACAGAGCCTCATTCTGTGCAAACAAACGTATTTGCAAAAACAGCTGCAACACCAACTGAAACGGAATTCTCTCTTCCTTCGCTTGGTTCTTTAGCCGCGTCAGTACCGATGCCGCCATATTTTTTACAGCCATGGCCCCAGTATTTCCCTCACCTTTCTCTCCACACGGAGCAGCTTTGCATACTTGAACAGTCGTGCCGGGAATTTCTCCGGATCTTGCAGATAGCGCTGAATTGCTGTGGCAAATACCTCTGCATCTACCTTGTTTTTGTGCAGAAGCAGATCACAGATGGTTCTCTCCTTATCGTAAATTTTGACAAGGCACCCATCTATCTCCGCTTCTTCGATCCCTGCCGAATAGCGTTCTTCCTGAATAAAGTGAGGCTTTACAAGCGGATACTCGATTTGAAAGCGCTTGCGCGCGGTCCGGTTGCTAACCGCAAGATGCCAATACGCCGGCGTCCTATCTGTGTAGCCGTAGTAGTCCAGCGCGCTCTCCATACAGATAACCGCATCCGGAAACAGTGCTTTCAGAATCGGCAGGTCTGAAAACGAATTCTCGTCAACATACTGATAATAGCCTCGCCGCAGCTGCTCAAGCCTACCTTCCTCCAGAAGACTCTGTACTTTCCTGTAATATAGCCCCTCTCGCTGCAGCTCGGCAGTTCTCATCACACCGCCGTGCGCCTCGAACATCAGCTTCAGTGCTTCTCCCATAGTAACTCCTTGTCATGAAACAATACAATTATATTATACTTATTGTATTTTTTCATGACAACAACAACAACAAAAACAACTGTTACGTATGCACACGCAAAAAGAGCGCCCCTCCCTTCGGAGCGGCGCCCTTTCCTTCTCACCTTTTCTCTTTTCTTACCCTTTTCTGTTAATCACGAGCTCACTCTTAATCCCGTTCAACTCTATCCGCTTCTCCGCGCCTGGCATATCAAAGGGCTCTGCTGCCTTTCCATCGCTCGCATAAGAAATCCGTGTACCTATGCCCTTTGCCTTTGCGGTAAAGACCGCGTCCGCCGGGACATAGAGCTTTGAGCAGGCCGAGAGCTGGTTGAGTTCCAGGGAGCTCGCAAGGCTAAGGCAGTGAATCTCCATATCGAGATTACCGTCAATTTCCACGGTGCCGGGAACCGCGTCGAGATATAGCTTCCGGTTTCTTCCGCCGAGCTCAATGCGCTCGCAGTCCAGCAAGCTGAGACTCACCAGTTCTGCGTTGACCGCGCACTCTACTTTTCCGAGATAGGCCGCCGGGAGTTCCGCATAGATGCTGAGTCCCTCTTTCGAGGCGCTCTCGCTCATTCCGTTCTTTCGGAGCAGTTCCAGATCCAGTCGCCGCTTTGTATCGTCCAGTTTGATTTTAAAATCACTCTGCAGCGAGGCGAGAGTACCGGAGACCAGGCGAATGCGCAGTTTCTCTCCCGGATGCCCGGAAAGGAATACTTCTTTGGCGCTGCCGAACTTCATATCGTAGTGTTTCACTTCATCGATATCGTATTCGGTAATGCTCTCATAGTGATGCGCCGCTGCAGCTTGCGCTTTTGTCTCCCCCGTAAGCAGTTCATCTACGGTGATTCCAAACAGGGCTGCGATTGCCCGAAGGTTCTCGATGTCCGGTGTGCCGCCCTCGGTCTCCCACTTGGTAACGGCCTGTCTCGAAACATGCAGCTTCTCTGCCAACTGTTCCTGGGACATGCCCGCGGTCTTCCGAAGGTTTTTGATTGTTTCTGCGATTGTCATGTTTTGACCTCCTGTGTCTTGATGACCTCAGTATAAAAAAATCGCAGCGCCACACAAGAAACACGGGCTTACATTTCAAATTTTTCTTGCTACGCTCCGTAGCATACCGCTTAATCCCAGCGATAAACGTCGTTTCGCTCTAAGGCTGTCTTGCAGCGCGGGCATATCTTCTCGCCCTTATTTTCCCAAATTTCTTGCTCCGATAAGGCGCGCATCTTTCCGCCGCAGTCCTTGCAGCGGTGTTCATAAGCCCCGTAGAGTTCGTACCCCTCCTCCTCGGGCACTGTCCAGTGTTTTTCCGGGATCGGCTTTGCCTGTAATTCGGCATCCTTCGGAATATAGGCTGTCAGCAATGCTTCGTTATCGAAGCTACCGCAGTTCTCACACCGAAGCAACACGAGGTGCCCATCCAGAAAGGTTCCGGGATATGTTTCTACCAAATCCTGCCACTCGGCGCCGTATGCACCGGCACGTGCTTTCTGAATCAGCTGATGGCAAACCCAAGGATAACGGAAACCGACTCCCAGCTCCGCGGAAAACTCGTAACCGCAGTTCGGGCAAATCCACGAAAAACCATGTCCCATGGCACGCACTCTCCCTTCTCTTGTCGCACACAGTTTTTAATAATAGCTTCCTGTCGATAACAGTATAACGCGTTCACGAAAAAAAGAGCCACCCTTGTGGCTCTTTCCTACCATACCGCTCAATCTTCCCGCTGTATGAAGTTGGTCACTGCCTCACCCTCGGTCTCCGGGTACGGTATGCCCTGTTCTTTTGCGAGGGCAAAGCTTCGCATCATCCAGACCATATTCCGGGCAAGGTTCCGCATGGTCTGCATGCCTTCCCGGTCCTTGGCGGCATCTTCCGCGGTCAGGCCGTGGGTGATGTTCCAATAGGTGGAGCCCGCGACCGGCATCTGCGAAATCCCGAAGTATTTGTTCAGCACATCAAAGGAGGCCGTGGTGCCGCCTCTTCTCGCGACGGCAATCGAAGCGCCGGGCTTAAAAGCAAAGGGATTCTCGACATTCTGAACGGAGTAAAACGCCCGGTCGAGAAAGGCCAAAATGCGTCCGCTCGGATGCGCATAGTAAACGGGTGTCGCAAAGACAAAACCGTCGGCCTCTTTGGCGAGCGCCGTGAATTGATTCACCGCGTCATCCCGAAACACACAGGCATCGTGCGTCCCGCAATAACCGCACTGGATGCAGTCCCGTATGGGCTGATTGCCAAGCTGTATGACCTCGCTCTCTACCCCTTCCGCGGCGAAAACCTTCTGCATCTCCTTGACTGCCTGCATGGTGGTGCCGTTCGCATGACTGCTGCCGTTCACAAAAATAACCTTCATTGCAATATCCTCCTCCGCACCGCGTGGCGGTACAAAGGCCTATCATACTTCTTTTTTTACTATTCCGCCACAGTACAGCATTCCGTAAGCTGCGCGTTCCGTTTGGTCCGGCACTACTTCAGCCTCTGTCCCGCTCTTTTTCCTTTTCCTCCCGATACACCTGCCACGCCCTCACGATCGAAATAACGATTGCCGCCATGGTATAGACAGCAAGTAGCAACATCCCGTAGCCCTTCGGCGAAAACGCAGTGCTGACAATGCCGAGTATCCCCGCCGCGACCAGCATGATCCCCGCAAAGCGGTTGCTCTTCTGCCAGGTGAGGTCGTTATATCTGGTCCAGGACAGGCGGAAGCCGACCAAGCCGTTTCGCTTACACTTCGGCAAAACATTGCCGACCAGCACGAGCAGCGCCCCGAAGAGTATGGTCAGGAGCTTATCGCCCGCGAGGGTGCTGAGGAAGCTTTCGCCCCGCAGCGCGAGCACGGTGTTATAGAGGAGCACACCCTGTATGCAGCTTAAAATCAGGGTCTGCGGGAAAATCACAATGCCGAGCACCTTGGCATTCGCTTCGGCCGCCTGTCTTTCTTTGTCACTCTCCGCCTGTTCCGCCTTTCTATGAAAATGAAGCAGTAGAAAGCGGCTGCCGAAGGAAAGCAAAAGCAAGACCACCGGCAATATCAAAAGTTCGTACTTACTGCCGTATCGCGTCACGTTTCCGGCAAAGTCATAGTGCGCCGGTATCTCTGCTGGCAGCTCCCGCAAAACCAATAGCGTCACAAACAGGCAGAGCGCCGCAATCATTCTTGTAAGCTGTTTCATGCTTTCCTCCCTCCGAACGGTTCCGCCCGGAAAATCAACTCCCGCAGGACGGTCTTGTTGCGTTCATCGCAGACAAACAGAGAAGCTCTTTTTGATTTTATTTTTCTGCACTTTCTTCCAAATACACTTTCCTTGAATACCATGTGGTCGCTATAACGGCGAGCAGCAGAAATACCGTGAACAGTCCGAGTGCAAGTTCTGCGGAGGGCGCAAGCAGCGCACTGACCATGCCGAGCAGCCCGGCGATTACCATGGCTGTGCCCCCAAAGCGGTTGCTCTTCTGCCAGGTGATGTCGTTATACCGGCTATACGGCAGGCGCACGCCCACATTGCGGTTTTTCCGGGTCTTCGGCAAGATGTTGCCGAGCACAATCAGCATAATGCTTGTCAGAACACACATCGCTTTCTGCGCCGTTTGCGCAATGCTCGCCCCCGCCTGCGCTCCTTCCGCAGTTCCGAAATGCTCCGCGGTCCAAGCCGCAGACCACAGCAGCCCGGCCTGCAACAGGCAGAAAAAGAGATTCATCACAAGCCCGACCGATACAAGCACCTTTGCATTCGCCGCCGCTCCCTGTGCCTCTTTGTCATCGCCGACGGCCCGGCGTTCAAAGTGTGCCACAAGAAACTGCCAGAGCAGCGTGATCAAAAGCGTGACCATGGGTAAAATCAGATAGCTGTACTTACTGCCCCAGCGTCTCACCTCTCCGCCGATTGAATAATCCACGGGAAGCAAAGCAGGCATGGTCTGCAGAGGAATGATTGTAACCATCAGAGTAAGCACCGCGAGTAACCACACTGTTTTTTTCATGATTTCCTCCCTCCGAACTGTTCCACCCAGAGGATCAATTCCTGCAGGACGGATGTGTTCAGTTCATAGTAGACAAAATTTTTCTCCTTATATTCGCTCACCAGCTCTGCGCCCTTTAAGAGCCGCAGGTGGTAAGAGAGCGCCGGCGGACTCACGCCGAGTTTCTCCGCAATTTCTCCGGCGCTCATGCGCCCCTCCCGCAGCATGACCAGAATGTCGCGCCGCTGTGGGTCCGAGAGCACCTTGAAGATACTGGTCTCCCCCATACGGAAAGCACCTCCTTAAAATATCTTTTAATTAGATTTTAGCATGCGATTTTTATCTGTCAATCAATATTTCAAAATGTTTTTAATTACTTGCATAGTACGCCCCCGCGCCCTCCGCCCTGTGATTTTCCTCTCTGTGCCCTCTTCTCTATATCTATATATAGAAACAAAAAGAGCTCAAAAAGAGAGGACGGATGGCTCCGTCCTCTCTTTTTCCGGCGCACTGCGCCGCTGCTCTGTTTTTCTTTTTCGACTTTGGCTTTGCTCTGCTTGTTGCGCTGCCGCTTTCTCTTATGCGGCGATCTTCGCTTCCGCTCGCCCTCTTCTCACAGGAGCTTCGCGCGGAGTTCCTCTGCGCTGAGGGGGCTTAAGTAGCTCGGCGCCACATCGAAGATGGTCTTGCAGCCGGTCTGTCCCTCCGCAGCGAGGCGATGCGCCGCACGCGCATAGGCCGCGAGCACCGCACCGGTGAACTCGGGGTTCGAGTCGAGCTTTAAGCTGAACTCAATGAGCTCCTTGTGCTCCTCATGGAAACCGCTCACGCCGCTCCGAATCACAAAACCGCCGTGCGGCAGCTCCGCGTGCTTTTCACGCATCTCCTCTGCGGTGATGAAGTGTACCGTGGTGTCATAATCCGCAAAGTAGTTCGGCATGTTTTTGATTTCCGCCTCGATTGCAGCGCGGTCCGCATCTTCCGCGGCAACGACAAAGACCTCTCTCTTATGCATCTCCCGCGCGGTGAACTCCGGCTGCTCACCCTTACGGATGCGCGTCATGGCGCTCTCCACGGGAATCGTATACTGTCTCGCATCCAACACGCCCGCAATGCGGCGCACCGCATCGGAGTGGCCCTGGCTCACGCCCTTGCCCCAGAAGGTATAGTTCTTGCCCTGCGGCAAAATCGCGGTTGCCAGCATACGGTTTAAGGAGAAGAGACCCGGATCCCAGCCGAGGGAGATGAGAGCAAGCTTACCGCCCTCCTTTGCCGCGGCATCCACCGCTTCAAAATGAGAGGGAATCTTTGCGTGTGTGTCAAAGCTGTTAATCACGTTGAAATGCTTTGCGTACTCGGGGGTCTGTGTCGGCAGATCGGTCGCGCTGCCGCCGCAGAGCACCATCACATCAATCTTATCCTTCCAGTTAAGCGCCTCGGAGAGCGCCACAACCGGGACCTTCTCCGTGTGAATCTTGACGCTCGCCGGGTCGCGCCGCGTAAAGACGGCGACAAGCTCCAGGTCCTCGCTCTGCTTGATGGCGCTCTCAATGCCTCTGCCCAAATTTCCGTAGCCCAAAATGCCGATGCGTGTCTTCATTCTGTTCTCCTCTCTCCGTTCGAAAGACCTAACTAACACGATATGTTTTCTCTGTTTTAACGGAAAAGTCCTTTTTCTGTCAATCAAAAACTTTGTGTGCGCTCCTGCCGAAGGCTTTGAACGCCTCCCGCATCGTAGAAGCGGGCCGTGCTGTCGGCAATCCGCGCCGCATCCTCCTCTTCATGGGTCACGAATACGGTGGTAAGGCAGCGCGCCTGCTGCGCTTCGCGGACCAGGACGACCAGCTCCCGTCTGAGTCCCGCGTCAAGTCCGGTGAAGGGCTCATCGAGCAGTAAGAGCCGCGGGTGCACCAAAAGGGCGCGGGCCAGCGCCACGCGGCGCTGCTGTCCGCCCGAGAGTTCCTCCGGAAAACGCTTTTCCAGTCCCGCAAGCCCGAGGGAGGCAAGCAGTTCCGCAATCTCCGCGCGCGCTTCCTCACGCGTGTAACGAAGGCTATTGTCACTTGTACCCGTCAGACAGATTTCCAGATTTCGGTAGACCGTGAGCGCCGGAAACAGACGGTGCTCCTGAAACACCATGCCGAGCTGTCTCTCTTCGACCGGGCGTTCGTTCATACACTCGCCGTCAAAGCGGATTTCGCCCGCCGTGAGCGGCAAAAAGCCCGCAATCGCGCGGAGCAGACTGGTCTTTCCGGAGCCCGAGGGACCAAGGAGCGCAAGGAGCTTCCCCGGCTCGACCGATAGGTTCACATCGCGGAAGATTTCCGTACTTCCGCGCACCAGCGCCGCGTCCAGAACGCGCAGTGCCGTGCCTGTTTCTCTCTTTGCCAAACATCTACCTCCTGTACAAAGTCTCTGTCACTCCGAGCGCTTTGCATACAAAGCTTAACCATAAGAATACGCTTATAAATTTGCCGCCGAAATGATATTTGTAAATTTTCCGTGTTTTCAGTATATTTCTTTTATATATTACTGCCAAATTTGAACTAAGGGGGTACATGCAGTATGAACCAAGTAACCGTAGGCATACTCGGGTTTCTGACCATCATTGCCATTGTCGTGACGCTCTTTAAGAGCAAAACCCTCCCGAGCATCGCTTTCATCCTCTTCCCGTCGATACTCGCACTGATTCTGGTGTTCGGCGGCTACTACACATTTAAGGATGTTGCGTCTCTCATTAAGGACGGCTTTAAGAGCACCGGTCCCACGGCTGCGCTCTTTGTCTTCTCCGTCCTCTTCTTCGGTATCATGACGGATGCAGGCCTCTTCGATGTGATCATCGGCAAGCTCATGAAGCTGGTCGGCGACAACGTGATCGGTGTCACGGTCATGACCGCGATCATCGCCATCATCGGCCACCTGGACGGCGGCGGCGCTTCGACCTTCCTGATTGTAGTCCCCGCCATGCTGCCGGTCTACAAGAAAATGCACATGCGCAAAACTTCGCTGCTCCGCATTGCGGTCCTCGCGATGGGTGTTCTGAACCTGATGCCCTGGGCAGGTCCCACGATGCGTGCGGCTTCGGTACTCGGCATGGAGGCGGGTCAGCTCTGGAATAAGCTGCTGCCGATTCAGGTCTTCGGTATTGTCCTCGCATTGGCACACGCGGTTCTCACCGGTATTCAGGAGAAGGCGCGCGGCGCAGGTCTGAACGGCAAACTTGCACAGACCGAGGAAGCGGTCGAGGTCGAGGCAGGCCAAGAGGGACAGCTCGGCGAACTGGCTCGCCCGAAGCTCTTCTTCTTTAACATGATTCTTACGATTGCGGTTATTGCCATGCTGATCTGGGATGTGTTCCCGAGCTATGTTCCGTTCATGCTCGGTGTCGGCATCTCCATCCTCGTGAACTACACGGACATCAAGCTCCAGAAGAAGGTCCTGAACTCCCACGCAGTTCCGGCTCTCATGATGTGCACCACTCTGATGGGCGCTGCGCTCCTCATGGGTATCCTCGTGAAGACCGTCAAGGTCGATGACGTTGCGATTCCGAGCGTTGTGAGTTGCATGTCCGCTCTGATCACGATGGTCCTTCCGGCTGCGCTCGGCGCACACCTGCCGCTGGTCATCGGTATTCTCTCGGTTCCGCTGGCGCTGGCGTTCGATACGGACAGCTACTTCTACGGTATGCTCCCGGTCATGATTTCGATCGGCGAGGGCTTCGGCATTCCGGCGCTCCCGATTGCGATTTCCATGGCGGTCTGCCGCAACTGTGCAACCTTCATAAGCCCCATGGTCCCGGCGACCCTTCTCGGCGTGGGTCTCGCGGAAGTGGACATCAAGGATCACATACGCGCAAGCTTCTTCTATGTGTGGGGTTTCTCCTTCCTCTGCATGATTTTCGCAATCCTGGTCGGCATCATTCCGGCGTAAGGCTGAGGAAGCATCGATACGAGTATCAAAAAACGCTCTGCCGGTCGGCAGAGCGTTTTACTTTCATAAGCGAGATAGCGGACAGGGCTCAGACCTCGGGAAACTCCTCGCTTCGCGGCATGGCAAAGTCCGGCTTTAAGAGCCGAATCAGCTCCACCATGTAGTGCGTGAGGTACTGATCCTTCCTATGGCAGACATAGAAATGCCGCCCCTGTTCCACATCGATCAGCGGATAGACCACGCAGGTCCTTTTGATTTCCGGTGAGATATCGATGTAGTTCTTCGGACAGAGGAACACGGCCTGACAGGGCCCCACCGCGTGCTTCGCGACTTCTATGCTCTCGGTCTCGAAGAGGATGTCGGGGGAGATGTGGGCGTCCGCGAAGAGTCCGTCCTGGGTGATGCGGGTCGAGTGCCCGGTGCGGAGGCTGATGAAGGACTCTGCCTCGGCCTCGCGTATGTCTATGGGCCTGCCCTCTTCAATACGTCCGGCGAGCGCCGTATTTCTGGAGGCGAGCAGCACCAGTTCCTCGCGGTTAATGAGGATATAGTTCAGCGCGTTGGTCTTTGCGCTGGTCGTTAGACAGGCCAAGTCAAGCTGATGATTTAAGAGCATGCTTTCCAGCGCGTCGGAACCGAGCTCGGTGAGCTTTAAGTTCACGGCCGGGTAGCGCGCGTGAAAGCGCGGAAAGATGTCCGGCAGAAGTTCCAGCGAGCGCTGCAGGGGCATGCCGAGGCGTATGCTGCCGCGGGTTCCGAGACGTATCTCCTCGAGCTGACGCTCCAGGTTCTGCTGTATGCTCTGGATGGCGCGCGCCGCCTGCATGTAGCACTCCCCCGCCGGGGTCAGAACCATGGGGTTCGTGTGCCGCACAAAGAGCTCGGCGCGGAGTTCTTCCTCCACCTTTCGCACCATCTGACTCACCGAGGGCTGGGACACATAGAGCACCTCAGCGGCGCGGCTTATGCTTCCCTCCCGGAATATGGTCAGCATGTACTTAATCTGACGTTCGTTCATGGTGCCCTCCTTTGTGAGGCAAGATTTATAACAAAAACTCTATACTTATCATAGCCAATTATTACCTTGAAGTCCATACCCAACAAAAGATACAATGTTTTCAAACAATTGTTTGTTACGCAGAAGGAGGCAGCTATGGAGATCAAAAAGCCGGCGGTCGCCGGCACTCTCGAGTCCAGCGATTGCCAGGTCACGGTGGAACCGGGCAACGGCAAGGTCGATTTTTCGCTGGAGAGCGCAGTCATTCACCAGTTCGGAAACCAGATCAAAAAGGTGACGCTCGAGACCCTTAAGGATCTCGGCATCGACAATGTGAGAATCTCGATTGTCGATAAGGGCGCACTGGACTGCACGATCAAGGCGCGCATTGAGGGCGCTGTGTTCCGTGCCGTGGATCAGTACGACAACATTCCCTGGGGAGGTGCTGTGAGATGAGCCATCCGAATAAGAAGCGCCTGCGCCGCTCGATGATGTTTTTGAACGCGCAGAAGCCCTCTCTGATCAAAGACCCCTACCTCTACGGCGCAGACTCTCTGATGCTGGACCTTGAGGATGCGGTCGCCGTGACCGCAAAGGATACGGCGCGCTTTTCGCTCTACCAGGCGCTGAAAAACGTGGACTACCGCGGCTGCGAGCGCGTGGTACGCATCAACGGCCTCGACACCGAATATTGGAAGGAAGACATTCGCTGCGCGGTCGCGGGCGGCGCGGACGTGCTCCGCATCCCGAAGACCGAGGACGCCAAGATGGTCAAGGCGGTCGAGGACGCTGTCCTTGCCGCAGAGCGCGAGTTTAACCGCACAGAGGGTTCCACCCTCTTAATGGCGGCGCTCGAGTCCGCCAAGGGTGTCATGAATGCCTATGAGGTGTGCACCTCCTCCGAGCGCATGATCGGCATTGCGCTCTCGGGCGGTGACTACACGAAGGATCTGCAGACCAAGATCACCGGCACAGGCGTGGAGCTCATGGGCGCACGCCAGCACATGATCATTGCGGCGCGCGCGGCGGGCGTGCAGTGCTTTGACACGGTCTGGACCGACCTCGACAATCTCGAGGGCTTCCGGAAGGAAGTCATGCTCATTAAGGACATGGGCTTTGACGGCAAGTCCATCATCAACCCGCGTCAGATCCCCATAGTCCACGAGGTCTTCACCCCGAGCATGAAGGAGATCATTTTCTCCGAGAAGGTAATTCGGGAGATTGATTCCAAGCGGAAGGAAGGCATAGGCGTCTTCACGGTGGACGGCAAGATGATTGACATTGCGTTTTACGACGGTGCGCAGCGCGTCATTGCGCTCGCCAAGGCATCCGGCGTGTACAAGGGGGAGCTCTAAATGAAGAATGCAGTCGGCAGAGATATTCCGGAAGAGATTTTACAGGCGACCGGCAAGGATGTGTTCCGCGGCTCGCACGCAATGGACGGCAAGGAATTTCGACGTGACGGCGCACGTGTCAAGCCCGTCATCAATTCCGAGGGCTCGAAGCTTCTCCCGTCCGTCAAAGACGCACTTTTAAAGTGCGAAATCAAGGACGGCATGACGCTTAGCTTCCACCACCACTTCCGCGAGGGCGATAAGGTTCTCAACATGGTCATGGAAGAGGTCCATAAGCTCGGCATCAAGAACATCACCATCTGCGCTTCCTCCATGGGCAGCCAGAATAACCCCATTGTCTACATGATAGACGACGGGACCATCACCAACATCCAGAGCTCGGGCGTGCGCGGCGAAATCGGCAAGGCCATCTCCGAGGGACGGCTTCAGGGCCTCGCAATCATGCGAAGCCACGGCGGCCGCGTCCGCGCGATTGAGTCCGGCGAGACCCACATCGACATCGCCTTCATCGGCGCACCGACCGCGGATGAGTACGGCAACTTAAACGCAAACGGCGGCAAGGCAAACTGCGGCGTGCTCTCCTACTCGGCGCCGGATGCGCTCTATGCGGACAAGGTGGTCGCAATCACGGACTGCCTGGTTCCCTTCCCGAACTGGCCGCACCAGATCAGCCAGATTTACGTGGACTATGTGGTCGTGGTCGATGAAATCGGCGATCCCTCAAAGATTGCGACGGGCGCGGCAAAGCCGACCTCCGACCAGAGAAAGCTCCTCATGGCAAGCTACTGCACCGAAGTTGTGAAGCGCACGCCCTACTTTAAGGACGGCTTCTCCTACCAGACCGGTGTAGGTGGCGCTTCGATTGCAAGCACCATCTCGCTCGCGGATGTGATGCGCGAGCGGAACATCCACATGAGCTTCGGTGTGGGCGGCATCACGAAGCCGATGTGCCGGCTCCTCGAAGAGGGCCTTGCGCGCACGCTTGTGGACACCCAGGACTTTGACGAGTACGCGATTCAGAGCGCGGCGACCAATCCGAACCACCACTACATCACGGCGGGCGAGTACGCGAACCCCTTTAATAAGGGCGCTTATGTCAACAAGCTCGACTTCGTGATTCTCGCGGCCCTCGAGGTCGATGTGAACTTCAACTGCAATGTCGTGGTGGGCTCGAACGGCGTGGTGAGCGGCGCGCAGGGCGGCCACCCGGACACGGCGGCGGGCGCAAAGTGCACCATCGTGATTACCCCGATTCTGCAGGGACGCATTCCCTCGGTCTGCACCGACGTGACCACGGTCACGACCCCGGGCGAGGATGTAGATGTCGTGATCACGGACTACGGCATCGCAATTAACCCGAAGCGTCAGGATCTGATCGACGCGCTGAAGGATTCGGGTCTCCCGTTAAAGAGCATCGAAGAGCTCCGCGACATTGCCTATGCCATGACCGGAGAGCCGGAGCGCGTGCAGTTCGGAGAGCGCGTGGTCGGTATCATTGAGGCGCGCGACGGCAGCATCATGGACGTGGTCCGCGAGATTAAGCCCTTTCGGTTTGCGGACTAAATAAATCATCAGACTTCGGAGCCGAAACACGGTTCCGTTTCGCCGGGGAGTCTTCCCCGGCGTTTTGTTTTCCCTGCTCTTATGCTATGCTGAAACAGCAAACGGAAACAGATTTCGGAAGCGAGTCCCCTGTATGACAGACAATTACCATCTCGGAGAGATACTGCTCTCCTATCCCTCGGAGCGAGAAAAGCTCAGTGCCTTTCTCGCCGAATATGCGCTTCGCTTGGAGCCGGATCTCGATACGGCCTACGGTATCTTTGACGCGAACGAAAACTTAGTCGGCTGCGGCTGCGCCGCTGCTTCACTCCTAAAGTGCTTTGCGGTCAGCGAAGAACTGCGCGGGCAGAATGCGCTCGGCAGTCTCCTCTCGGCGCTCATTGAGAACCGCTTTCAGCGCGGCTACTTTGATTTATTTGTGATCACGCGGCGCGAGAAGGCGCAGCTCTTTTCTTCCTGCGGCCTACGCCTGCTCGCGGAAACAGGAACGCTTGCCATGCTGGAAAACCGCCCGGACGGCCCCGAGCGCTATACAGCGCAGGTGCTCTCCGCGTTGCCGCCGCACGATAAGAAAACGGTCGGCGCAATTGTGATGAACTGTAATCCCTTTACGCTTGGGCACCGCGCGCTCGTGGAATACGCCGCTGCAAAGGTAGACCTGCTCTGCCTCTTTGTGGTCGAAGAAAACCGCTCCCTTTTCCCGACCGAAGTTCGCTTTCAACTGGTCAAAGAGGGCGTCAAAGACCTGCCGAACGTACATGTCTTTTTGAGCGGCCCCTATATGATTTCCGGCAACACCTTCCCGACCTACTTCTTAAAAGCGGGGGAGTATGCAGCCGCCCTCCAGTGCGAACTGGACGCGACACTCTTTGCGCGCTGTCTTGCCCCGAAGCTCGGCATTTCCGTCCGCTTTGTGGGCTCGGAGCCGCTGGATCCCACAACGGCCTGCTATAACCGGGCGTTACGGGAACTTTTGCCGCCCGCCGGTATTTTGCTCGACGAACTGCCGCGGCGGGAACTGGGGGCTACGCCAATCAGCGCCTCCCGGGTGCGCGCCCTGCTTAGCGAAAAGGGTGTCTGTCCGGAAGTACTGTCTCTCGTGCCCCCGGTCACGGCCGAGTGGCTTAGCGCACATTGGAATGAACTCAAAATGCCCGAGGCTTCTTCCTGAGAAAGGAGACCCATGTCCGATTTTATCCCCTACCTCGTGAGCGTCGAAGATATGATGCGGGCGCGCGACGAGCGCGTGCAAATCCAGAACGAAATGCTCGCGGCAGCCGCAGCCTTTCCCGCGCCGACCGCTCTTCTCTCCTTCGGCATGAACATTCCGGGCGCGGTGAAGCAGACGCCGCTCATTCGTAGCGGCTTTCTCTTCGGCAAAGAGCGGCTCACGGAGCTCTTACAACGCGAGGGCCATGCGATCCTCCTGCCGCGCGAACTGCTCCGCGTGAGCGGGGACACTTGGCTCTGCCTGGTCGGTGCGCCGCCCGAGGCCGTGAAGCGCCTCGCGGTTTCGCTCGAGGACAGCGAAGCGCTCGCACGTCTCTTTGACATTGACGTGCTGGACCGCGAGGGACGGAAACTATCCCGCGAGGATTTTTCCCTGCCGCCCCGCCGCTGCCTGCTCTGCGAGGAGGCAGCCGTAGTCTGCGCGAGAAGCCGCGCCCACAGTGTCGAGGCGCTCTTTTTCCGTTGCGAAACGCTGCTCCGGGAGGCCTTCCCGCGCTCCGCATCCTTTTTCTCCGCGCTCGAAAATCAAGCGGCGCTCGCCCTGCTCGATGAGGTCTACGCCGCGCCGAAGCCGGGACTTGTGGACCGCATCGATTCCGGCGCGCACGCGGATATGAAATTCGAGGACTTTATTTTGAGTACCGCCGCAATCAGCCCCTTCCTGCGGGAAATGGCCGTTACGGCTTATCAAAGCTGCTTCACCCTGCCCGCTTCGCCGGGTGCTGCGCGCGAAACGGAAGCCGCGCTCTTTCCGCGGCTCCGGGAAATCGGAAAACGCGCCGAACACGAGATGTATACGGCGACCGGCGGCGTCAACACGCATAAGGGCGCTGTCTTTACCCTGGGGCTCCTCTCTGCGGGCGCAGGGCTCCTCTACGCCAAAACAGGCAGGCTAAACGCTGAAGCAATTTTGGATGAAGTACAGAACTTGGTCGGCGAACCCCTGAAGCGGGAACTCGCGGAGCTGAAATCCGGGGAAGCCGGCAGCGCCCACGGCGAAGCGGTGCTGCACCGCGACGGCGCGGGCGGCGTTCGCAGCGCGGCGGCCAATGGCTTCCCGGTCCTGCGAAGCGTTGCCCTGCCCCTACTGCGGCAATACGAGGCCGAGGGACAAGCAGCGGAGGCAAGCGCCCTCAACGTGCTCCTGCATCTCATTTTGCATGTCAGTGACACCAATGTGCTGTACCGCGGCGGAAAGGACGCCCTGCTCACCCTCCGCGCAGACTGCCGCCGCATCCTCTCGCACGGCGGTGCTTTTACCCCGAAAGGGACCGCCCTGCTCTCCGAACTCAAGGAGACTTGCAAGCAGCGAAACGTAAGTCCCGGCGGCACCGCGGACCTTCTCTCGGCCGCCTTATTTTTGCATCGGCTCGAGAAAATTTTTCGTTGACAATTTTTTCCCTCCGTGCTATTCTACATAAGCCTTATGGCAAGAGGCTGATGTAGCACAGTCGGTAGTGCGTCGCATTGGTAGTGCGGAGGTCACGGGTCCGATTCCCGTCATCAGCTCTTCATAGAAAGCACGTATTCACGTCGAAAACGGCGTAGATACGTGCTTTTTCTATATCGCGATTGGCGTAATATCGGCTGTATCCGATGCAAAAAGTGCTTCGATTCGGTACACGCATCACACGAACCATCACACGAAAAAGAGGGCGCTGCTACGCCCTCTTTTTCCTAAGTCAGTTCTGCTGGTTCAACAAGTAAATACCGCGCCGTATTGCCTCTGCCCGCGTCACGCCCTCCTTGGCGCAGTACGCTTCCAAAATCGCGTCTGCCTCGGCATCCAGTCTCACATGGATAGGCCGGCCTTTCGGGTTATCCGTCGGACGTCCCATCTTCTTTTCTTCTGCCATTCTGTCTCCTTTCTCTTGCCTTTTCTCTCTGTGCCTTCCTCATTCCAAGCTTCTTGACACGCCCAAATATGTACGTTATCATGTACGCATAAGGAGGTGTCGTTATGCTGAACACAAATATTACCAACTTCAGAAAAAACATCTTTGAACTTCTGGAACAGACCATACGTTATAACGAACCTGTGAATATCAGCACCAAAGCAGGCAATGCTGTCCTAATCAGCGAAGAAGACTATAACAGCTTGATGGAGACCTTGTATCTCTCTTCTCTCCCGAAAGAACGTGCGAAGATTATCGATGGACTGCACACCTCTTTGGAAGACTGCCTGTCGGAAGATGAGGTCACTTGGTAATGTATACCATCGTGTATACAAAAAAAGCCGCTGCCGATATTCCCAAGCTAAAGTCGGCAAAATTGGATACAAAAGCCAAGGCGCTGATCGAGATCCTAAGAGAAAATCCCTACCAAACACCCCCGCCCTACGAAAAGCTGATTGGGGATCTTCATGGGGCTTATTCCCGGAGAATCAATGTCAAACATCGTCTTGTCTACGAGGTTCTCGAGGAAGTCAATACCGTAAAAATCATCAGCCTTTGGACGCATTACGAATTCTAGAATACCGCCGAAGCGCCTAGCAGCGTATCGTCTCTACGCCTTCGCAGAGCTCCCGTATCCACTCTTTCCGCGGTATCACTTCAGTCCATTCCGCCGGGATACCTGTTTCGCCGTCAAGGCCGTAGATGAGCCCCGTAAGGCCGCCAGCCACCGCACCCACGGTGTCTGTATCATCTCCGAGGTTTACGGCGAGGAGGGCGCAGTCGCGGTAGTTTTCTGTCCGTAAGAGGCACCAGAGCGCTGCTTCCAGCGTGTCTACGACATAGCCGCTGCTCTTAATCTCCTCGCGGCTCAAGGTCTCGATTTCCGGGAGACGGACATAGTTCTGCCAGGCGGGCTCGTGTCCGTAAATCCGCGCGGCGCGCTCTAAGGCAGAGGAAAGCGCTGTTCGCTTTTCGCTCCCGCGAAGCAATTCCTCTGCGATAAACACATAAATCAGGCAGCCGATGTGCGAAATCATATGGTTGTGGGTGAGTCCCGCAATCTGCCGCACCGCGGCTGCCTTTGCTTCGTCCGTTCCCTCAAGTAAGAGGCCGGGCGGCAACATGCGCATCAGCGCGCCGTTTCCGTTGTCCCGCTCTCCCGTCCCGCCGCAGTCCTCCGGCGCGACACCCTGTCCGTAGGTCCAAATGGCCTTTCGGCAGGCATTGCCCACATCAAAGACATAGTCCCGCGCCGTGAACCGGTTCTCAAAGAGCCAGAGAAAAAAGTTCTGCATGATATCGGCGGGATCCACACAGCCCTTGCGCTTAAAACTCTCCAAGGTCGCAAGCGTCATGGAGCTGTCATCCGACCAGGTGCCGGGCAGCTGCCGGTAGGTCCCGTAGCCCGTCATTTCCGTCACCAGATAGCTGTCCCGCGGCGCAAACTCGACCGGAACGCCGAGCGCATCCGCGACCACCAGCCCCATGACGGCCTCGTAAAGCCTGCTCATCTCACTCTCCCTTCTCTTTCTTCCCCGGATTTATCCCGCTTGGTACGGAATCAATCCGATTCTCAAGTAGCTCTCAAATTTTTCTCGACGCACTTGCGGTATCTCTTGCCCATCGTACATGGCTCGGGTCTTGCGACGCAAGCATGCAGGTTTTTCCTCTGCTTCTTTTCCCCGCCTACCGGTTTGCACTCTTACCTGCTTCCCGCCTTTTTTCCTTCTTTTCAAGAAAGGTTCTTCGGGGCGCTGCAGTGCGTCTCAGATCTGGTAGAGTATCGCGTTCACGATGGCCGCCGCGACAGTAGAGCCGCCCTTACGGCCGCGCGCAATGATGTGCGGCGTGCTGCTCCCGACAAAGAGTTCCTTCGCCTCGACCACATTGACAAAGCCGACCGGCGCTGCGATTAAAAGCGCGGGCTTCAGTTGCCCGGCATCCATGAGTTCTTTGATTTTTACAAGCGCGGTCGGCGCATTACCGATTGCGAGGATCAGCGGTCGCTCCGCGGAGAGCGCCGCCGCGCGCTCCATAGAAACCGTCGCGCGGGTCACGCCTCTCTCCTTAGCCTCGGCTGCCACATCCGCTTCCGCCATGAAGCAGCGCGCCGTAGCGCCGAAGCCCGCGAGCCTTGCCTTATTGATACCGGCAAGCGCCATATTGGTGTCCGTCACAATGCAGGCGCCCTGCCGTATCGCTTCTTTTCCCGTTTCGACCACGCCTTCCGAAAAGAGCAGGGTATCCGCAAACGAAAAGTCCGCCGTCGTGTGTATGACCCGCTTCACCACCAAATCGACCCCGGCGGGAAACTGTCGATCGCCGAGTTCCTCGCCGATACGCCGAAAGCTCTCCGCCTCGATTTCCTCCGGCTTCCAAAATTCTATACTCATCTCTCAACTCCCATGATGCGGTACAGTTCCCGCAAATCAAAATGTTCCCGCAGCGTTTGCGATAAGAGCCGGAAGCCTGCTTCCTGCCGCTCCCTGCGACTTTTTAATCGGTGCGGGTAAGAAAGCCCCTTTCTCGCGGCAAGCGCCTTAAGAAGCGTCTCCGTGACTTCTGCTTCGTCAAAGAGGCCGTGCAGATAGCTTCCGCAGACCGCGCCCGCAACGCAGCCGTCCGCGCGTTGCCGCTCACTGTCCTCTCGCGCGGAAAGACGCTGAAAGTTCTCACCGTCTTTGCCGATACGGCTCTGTCCCATGTGGATTTCATAGCCCTCGGTCTTTTGCCCGGCAAGCGCTGTCCAAAAGCCGCTCGAAGCCGTAATTGTTCCGGCTGCGCAGACCGTTTGCTTGGCCGCGTAAAACACGGTATCGACCGGCAAGAGCTTAAGTCCCGCCGCCTCTACGCCGCTCTCTTTATCCCGCAATGTTTCGCCGAGCATTTGGTAGCCGCCGCAAATGCCGAGCACCGGGCGGCCGGAAGCCGCAAATTCCCGAATACAAGATGCAAAGCCCTGTGCCTTTAACCACGCGAGGTCATCCAGCGTACTCTTGGAGCCCGGCAAAATCAGGAGGTCCGCAGCCCCGATTTCCGCCGGGCTGCTCACATAGCTAAGCGCTACCTCCGGTGCCGCCTGCAGCGGGTCGAAATCCGTGAAGTTCGAGAGCCGCGGAAGGCGGATCACCGCGATGCGAAGCAGGGCTTCATCCTGCCGTTTGGTCTTTCGGAGCCGCTCCGAGAGGGAGTCCTCATCCTCCAAGTCAAAGTGGCGGTAGGGCATTACCCCGAGCACTGTCTTTCCCGTGAGCGCTTCGATCTGCCTGAGACCGGGCTCCAGGATTTTAATATCGCCGCGAAATTTATTGATGATGAGACCCTTGATGCGCGCCTGCTCAGCCTCGGAGAGGAGCTTCACCGTCCCGTAGAGCGCGGCAAACACCCCGCCGCGGTCTATATCACCGATTAAGATGACAGGGGCATCGACCGCCTCGGCAAGCCCCATGTTCACAATGTCGTCGGCGCGGAGATTAATTTCCGCCGGGGAGCCCGCGCCCTCAATCACAATGATATCCTGCTCAGCCGCGAGACTGTGATAGGCCTTCAGCACTTCCGATAAGAGCCCCTTTTTCTGTTTCTGGTATTCGAGCGCGCTGTAGTCCCCGACCGGCTTTCCGCAGAGCACGAGCTGGGAGCCCGTGTCCGAGTTCGGCTTTAAGAGTATGGGGTTCATGCGCACATCCGGAGCGATGCCGGCGGCCTCCGCCTGCATGGCCTGGGCTCTTCCGATCTCGAGCCCGTCCGGCGTGACTGCGGAGTTCAGCGCCATGTTCTGGGATTTAAAGGGCGCGACCCGGTAGCCGTCCTCCCGAAAAACGCGGCAAAGCGCCGCCGCAAAGAGACTCTTGCCCGCATTGGAGCAAGTGCCCTGAATCATGATTGCCTTTGCCATTCTCCCTCCTTTTCAAACCCGGCGAGCGCCGAAAGAAGACGCCGATTCTCTTTAGCTGTCTTCACCGCAGTTCGAAAATAACCCGCGGAAAGTCCGCGAAAATTCGCGCAGTCTCGAAGCGGAAGTCCCCGCGCCGCCGCATAGCACAGTCTTGCCGCGTTTTTTTCCGCGTCCGGCTCTGTGTCCGAGACGAGCAGAAAATTACACTCGCTCTCCGAGACCCAGAGCCCGAGAGAACGCAATCCGGCGCTAAGCTCCTCCCGCCAAACGGCAATCAGTGCCGCGCTCTCCCTTTCCCAATCCGCACAGGCGAGCGCTGCCTCACCGGCCGCCTCCGCGAGCACCGAGACCGGCCAGGGCTGCCCGGCCGCAAAGAGCGAAGCGCTGAGCGCGGGGTCCGAGCTCACACAGTAGCCGAGGCGCACGCCCGGCATCGCAAAGCTCTTGGTAAACGCGCCGAGGAGAATGCGCCGCGCCCTTTTCCCCTTCGCCCTTAGATGATAGCGAAGCGAGGGCGCATTGTCCCGATTCAAAAAACCGAAAAAGCACTCGTCGGTAATCAGGGTGATATTCCGCTCCTCACAGCGCTCCAAAATACGCCGAAAAAGTTCCTCCGAAGGAACCAGTCCCGTCGGGTTATTCGGGAGACAGAGCCAGAAAAGCTCGGTCTCCTCGCTGAGATCATCGAGCACGCGCTCCGTGAGTTGAAAGCCCTCTTCGCGGCGCAGCATATGAAAGTCACAGTGACAGCCGCGGCGCGTGAGCGCTCGCTCGTACTCCGAAAAACTCGGGGAAAGGAGCAGGGCGCGCTTTGGCCTGAGCACCTCCGCGAGCCGCTCAATCACATCCGCCGCGCCGTTCCCGCAAAAGACCTGGGTCTCGCTGACCGCATAGCGCTTCGCAAGCGCCGCGCGAAGACCGCTCGCAAAGGGATCCGGATAGTGGATGCAGGCAGCGACCGCGCGGTGCAGCGCCTCCTCAACTGCAGGCGGCATGCCGAGCGGGTTAATGTTCACCGAGAAGTCCGTGACTCCGCCTGCCAGCACGCCTCCCTGCGGAAAGCAGGCGCCGCCGTGTTCGTAGGCGGAATTCATGGCTTTCCTCCCTGCTCCGTATAGGCCGCAATGCCGAGCTCCGTGAAGCTGTCCGCTCCGCTGTAAACCGCTTCCGCCATGTCAAGAAGCGGGAGCGCCGCAACTGCCCCCGTGCCCTCGCCGAGGTGCAAGCCCGCGGAAATGAGGGGCTTTAAGTCGAGTGCCGTGAGGAGGGCGCCCGCGAGCGGATCTGCCGAGCAGTGGCTCGCAAAGAGATAGTCGCGAACCCCCGGTGCGAGGGAAACCACGGCGAGTGCCGCCGCCTCCGTGATAATGCCGTCGAGAAGCAGCGGGATTTGTTCGAGCGCCGCGCCGAGCATGAGCCCCGCGAGCGCCGCCAGGTCAAGCCCGCCGAGCGCCGAAAGAAGCCCGAGCGCATCGCCGCGCAAGTTTTTATGAAGCGCCAATCCCTGTTCCACCGCGCGCCGCTTGCGTTCCAGTCCCTCGTCCGAGAGCCCCGCGCCGCGCCCTATGAGCTCTGCGGGATTTCGTTCCAGCAGCGCAGCCGCAAGCGCTGCGCTGGTTGTCGTATTGCCGATTCCCATCTCTCCGGCGAGAAGAAGCGCCGTTCCCCGCCGCTTTTCTTCGGCCGCAAGTTCCATGCCGATGAAAAGCGCCTGTAAACACTCCTCCCGTGTCATTGCGGCCGCTTCCGTGAAATCCCGCGTTCCGCTGCGAACCTTACGCCGAAGGATTTCCGCCCCCCGCGGCTCTCCCGCAGTGCCCACATCGACCGGGACAACCGCGCAGTCCGCGAGCGCGGCCATGCGGTTCACCGTGCTGCCGCCGTAAGCGAGGTGCTCGCAGACCGCTGCGGTCACCTCCTGCCCGGTCTGGGTAACCCCCTGCTTCACCACGCCGTTGTCCGCACAGAAGACAAACAATTTGCGCGGCTTTAAGCGAAGTGCCGCTGTCCCCTGAATGCCCGCCATACGGATTAAATCCTCTTCGAGCACGCCGAGCCCGTGAAGCGGCATCGCAATCGAGAGAAACTTGCTCGCCGCAGCCTCCGCCGCCGTCCGGTCCGGCGGCAAGATGCGCGCTATCGCCTCAAAAAAGGCTGTCTCGCTTCCCGGTAACGCCACGTTAGCCCTTCCTCTTCTTGTCATAGCCGCGCGGCGTCAGGAGATAGCCGTTCAATTCCACGCTGTCCTCCGCGCCGATAAAGACCGTGGTCCGCATATCGACCTCGCGCTCTCGAAGTTCACCGAGTGTCAGCAACTCCTTGCTCTCCCCCTTACGGCCTATGTTCCGCGTAATCGCACAGGGCGTGTCCGCCTTTCGCGCCTCGAGGAAAATCTCTGCCGCCCGCGGGAGGCAGTCCTTACGGCTACGGCTGCCCGGATTGTAGATGACCACTGCCATGCCCGAGGCCGCAAGGCTCTTTAAGCGCCGCTCTATCTGCTCCCAGGGTACCAGAAGGTCCGAGAGGCTGATGCAGGCAAAGTCGAGGCTCAGCGGACTTCCGAGTAGAGCCGCGCCGGAGAGCGCCGCCGTGACACCCGGCACCACTTCCACCGTGAGCTCCTTATGTGCCGCCGCGAGCTCTAGGATGAGGCTTGCCATGCCATAAACCCCGGCATCGCCCGAGGAGACCACCGCGACCTGTTTCCCCTGAAGCGCAAGGGCAATCGCCTCTTCGCAGCGCTGTATTTCCTCGGTCATGCCGCTCTGCACGACCTCTTTTCCTTCCAATAAATCTTCAATCAGCTTTAAGTAGGTGCTGTAGCCAACAATCGTATCGGCCGCCGCAATCGTGTGAAGCGCCTTTAAGGTCATGGACTCCCGGTCTCCCGGGCCGATTCCGACCACCGCAATCGTATATGGTTTCATGCTTGTTTCCCCTCTCTGAATTCAGTCGTAAAGCTCGGATCGTAGAGCTTTGAGTTCTCATACGCTGCGCCGAGAAAATCCCCGATTAAGAGCAGCGCGGTCTTGGTTATGCCGGCGGCCTCCGCCTCTTTTGCAAGTTCGGCGAGTGTGGTGCGAAGAATGCGCTCGTCCGGCCAGGTCGCCTTGTATACAACAGCGGCCGGGGTCTCTCTCGTATAGTAGCCGCCCCGAAGCAGCTCTTCCACCGCCTCGGCGACACGCCCCGCCGAGAGAAATAATACCATGCTCGCACCGTGTGCCGCGAGTGCCGAGAGTCTTTCCTTTTCCGGCACCGGCGTGCGCCCCGCCGCGCGGGTCAGGATGACTGTCTGCGAAACGCCGGGCAGGGTGTACTCCGCCCCGAGCGAAGCCGCCGCACCGAAGAAGGAGGAGACGCCGGGACAGACCGCAAAGGGCACGCCCGCCGCCTTTAGGGCATCCATCTGCTCCCGGTGCGCGCCGTAAACGGAAGGGTCCCCGGTGTGCAGGCGCACCACACGCTTTCCGGCTTTTGCGGCCGGAATCAGAATGTCCAGCACCTCGTTTAAGTCAAGCCGCGCGCTGTCGTGAATCTCCGCCCCTGTCTTACAGCGCCGTAAGAGCGCCGGGTTCACCAAGGAACCCGCATAGACCACGACATCCGCTTCCTCCAAAAGAGCGGCACCGCGCAGGGTCAAAAGATCCTCCGCCCCCGGCCCCGCGCCGACAAAATATACCTTTCCCGCTTCCACCTCTATTTCCTCCTGTCTCAGTCCGAAATGCGCAAAGCCAAAACATCGAACGGCCGCAGCGACACGATTGCATCTGCCGTAAAAAGCTTCCGGTAGCTGCGCGCCGCCGTCTCTCTTTCTGCCTCTTACATCGCTCCATTGTAACAGAAAAGGAGCCCGTCGTCGCCGACAGGCCCCTCCGAATTCTCTGACTCAGTGATTCAAATCGCGCTCTGCCTCGGCGATTTTATCCTTCAACTCCTTGCAGGATGCATCGAACTTTTCCTGCTCTTCCTCGGTAATCTGGCAGCGGATAACCGACTGCACGCCGCTCGCGTTGATGACCGCCGGAACACCCGCAAAGACGCCGTTCTGCTTGTACTCACCGCGAAGGTAAACCGAGACGGTCTGCACCGAGCTCTCGTCGCCGAGTATGGCCTTCGTTAAGCGGGTCAGCGCAATGCCGATACCGTAGTAGGTCGCCTTCTTCGCCGCGATGATCTTATCCGCCGCCGTGCGCACATCGACCTCGATCTTTTCGAGTTCTTCCTTCTTGTAGACACCGTTCGACTCCGCAATCACGTCGAGCACCGGCTTGGTCGCAATGCAGACCTGACTCCACGGAACAAACTCGGAGTCGCCGTGTTCACCCATCACATAGCCGTGAATGCTGCGCGGATCTACCTTGAAGTAGCTGCCGACCAGGTAGCGGAGACGCGCGGTGTCGAGCGAGGTGCCGCTGCCGATGACGCGCTTCGGGTTAAAGCCCGAAAGATCGCAGGTCACCTTGGTCATGACATCGACCGGGTTGGTCGCAATCAGGAAGATGCCGTTAAAGCCGGAGTCCGTGACCGGCTCCACAATCGACTTAAAGATGGCCGTGTTCCGCGCGAGCAGATCCATGCGGCTCTCGCCCGGCTTCTGCGCGACACCCGCGCAGATGGTCACGATATCCGCCTCCTTGCAGTCGGCGTAGGTGCCGCTCCAAATCTTCATATGGGAACCGGAGAAGGCAAGACCGTGATTCAAGTCCATGGCCTCTCCCTCGGCTTTTTCCTTCACATAGTCAATCAAGACAAGCTCATCGCAGGTCTGCTGATTCAGCATTGCATAGGCATAGCTCATACCGACCATGCCGCAGCCAACCAGTACAACTCTTCTCTTATCCTTTCCCATGACGTTCACTCTTTCCCCTTGCGGTTCATGCGCTCTCCGCCCCTGCGGAGAGGATATTCTACGATACGACTCTACTTTATCACACTTTCCCAAAATATAGTATGTTTGTTATCGATAACCACATAGAAACAATCGTCTCCCCATCTTGTGTTATACTGTAGCCTGTTCATTTTCGATTTCCGCAACCGAATGTAAGGAGTTCTCATGCCTTCCGAAAATACCAAGACAAATCCGTATTCGTTTCTTCGCTTTGCGCTCTCCGTCTTTCCGGAGTTCTGGATGTTTCAGCTGCTCGCCTCGCTCTGCCTGTTTCCGTTGAGCCGCCTCGTGTGGCGCTTTGTCCGCGCGCTCACGGCAAAGAGCGGGGCCGTGACCAGCGCAAACTATCTCCGCTTTCTCGCCTCCTGGCGCTTCCCGGCGCTGCTTGCCCTGCTCGCGCTGCTCATTTTTCTCTACCTGCTCTTTGAGCTTCTGGCGCCGCTTTATCTCTGCAACGCACTCCTAAAAGGCGAGTGCCCGCGCTTTCGCGCCGCGCTTGCCGACGGTCTCCGATCGCTCCGAAAACTGGCCACCCCGCACGGCTTCCTCTTTCTCTTTTACCTTGCGGTTCTGGTACCCATTTCCGGAGTGGGCTTCCGCATCCATCTGACCCGGAACTTTTATATCCCGAAGTTTATCTCCGAGGTGATTGAGAGCAACCCGCACTATTTCTTGCTCTATTCCCTCCTCATGCTCTTTCTTCTCTGGCTCGGCTATCGCCTGGCCTTCTTTTTGCATGCCGTACTGCTTGAAAACTGCACGCCGCGCGCGGCTTACCGCCGCTCTTCCGAGCTGGTCCGAAAGAATCGCCTTCGGATTTTGAAAGAGCTTGTGCTCTTATTCCTCTTCCTCACGGCAGTGCGCCTGCTGGTTGCGCTTTTCTTTCAGTTTATTCCCATGCTCTTTCTTGTATCGAAGGAGTCCTCGCTCTTAGACCGCGCGGCCGAGGCAGGCAACGGCCTAGAGCTCCTGCAGACTGCGGAGAGCCGCTCCTTTCTCCTGTATCGCTTTGCCGCGGCCTTCGCCGTGCTCCTCGGAAATTACATGCGCGCCATGACAGGGCTGCTCTGCAACAGTTATTTTATGCTCCGCTTTACAAAGCTCTTTCTCGGCTTGAGCCGCGAAGAAAGCTTGCAGCCCGCCGCCCTCCCGAAAAGTCCGCGCCGCAAGCTTCTCCGCAACGTCATGGGCTTCTCTGTCTTTTTGATTGCCTTCTTTTCCTTTGTGATTGCCTTCCTCTACGCGCCGCTCTTTGTGCGCGAACAGAAGGCAAAACTGGTTGCCCACCGCGCGGGCGGTTACCTGGCTCCCGAGAACTCGCTCGCGGGCATTGCCGCTTCCGAGGCCGCGGGCGCTTATGCCGCCGAGACCGATGTCCAGCGGACGCTGGACGGCTACTACATCATCAACCACGATGACAGCTTTAAACGGCTCGCCGGGGTAAAACGAACGCCGCCTTCCATGAATCTTCTCGAGATCAAGGGACTTGTGCTAATCGACCCGAATTTCCCGGCGACTACCTACTCCGTACCGACACTCGGTGAAATGCTGGACGCCTGCCGCGGCAAGGAAAAGCTCTTCATTGAATTGAAGGGCATGACCGCGGACAAAAAAACAGCGGACGATGTCGTGCGCATCGTCCGCGAAAAAGATATGGTCTCGGAGGTCGTGATCATCTCCCTCTCCTACCGTGTCATCAACTACACGGAAACCCACTATCCGGAGTTTGAAACCGGCGTGCTCCTCTTTGCCGGAGTCGGCAATCTGCCGAAGCTGAACTGCGACATCCTGCTTCTCGAGGAAGAGAGCGTGAGCAATGCTCGCATTGCGGAAATTCACGCGGCGGGCAAGCAAATCGGCGTCTGGACCGTCAACGATGCCGAAGGCTTTCGCCGCTTCTTTGACAGCGCCGTCGACTACATCATCACCGACGATCTCGTGATGGCCCGCGAGCAGAGAGAATATCTCGCCGCGCGAACCCCCTACCAGGTTCTCGAGGACAGACTCGCGAATTTCTGGGACTTCCTCTTCTTCTGAGTGTCTCAGCGCAGTTTCTCGGGTCGCTCTGCCGCGTGCGCGGAAAATTCGTCCGCGGTCGGAATGCCGCTGAAATCCGCACTGGTCCGGTACTCGCCCGTCACCGTGACCGTGTAGCGCGAATTTCCCTTTTGGAACACCGTGCCGTCCTCTCCTTGAATGGTCACATCGAGCCCCTCGCTGTCCTTGACCAGGCCCTCCGCGTAGAGGGCGCGAAGCTTGGAATCCCCGGTCACGACCCAGATGGAGGTGCCGTCGATACAGAGTGTGGTTCCCGGTGCCTCCGCATTTCCCGGTCCCGCTTCCGCGACAATGTCTCCGGTGAACTTCGAAATGTCGCGGAGATACAGCTTGATACTCGCATCCTCATCGGTGCCGATGCGCCCCTCCATAATCTCTCCGTAGGCAACCAAACTGCTCTTAGCGCCGTTCGAGGCGCGAAACAGATCGTTCTGTGTCGCATCCAACGCAAGTGTGGTGCCCTTCACGATGACCGTGGCATCCGCGCCGTCCGCATAAAACATATGCCCCTGCTGCGCCCGAACCGTGCCGCCGGAAAGCAGAAGCTGTATTGCCCCGGCGGTCCCGTCCGTCTCCTGCGCGCGCCGAAGGAGAATTGCGGCATTCTTTTGATTTCCGCCCGGTGCCGGCATATTCCCCGCGAGATTACATTCGTAGAGCGAAAGTGCGGCGCCGTCCGTCAAAGAAAGCGCCTCCGCATTTCCGGCTGTTAAGGTGGCCCCGTGTATCCATGCCTTTCCCGCCGTGCGTACGGCAGGCGACTGCTCACCGGTCGCCGTAAAGGTACCGCCGTCCAGGATCATGCTCCCCTCGCCCGCTTCCATCAAAAGGGCCGGCGATTCGCTCCCGGTCGTGCCCACAATATTATCCCAGGCATAAATGCCGCCCTTCCCCCGCGCCGAAAGGCCGGGGGATTTTTCGCCTGCGGTTGCGAGCGCACTGTCCGCGAATTCGAGTTCGCCCTCATCCGCCACCAAAATCCCGCTTGCCCCCGCGGCCTCCGTTCTCAGGTTCGAGTTGTTGACCACCGCTTTCCCGGACAACACAAAAACACCCGCGGTCTCTACCTTGCCGGCCTTGCCGGAATAGCGCCGCGAGATTTCCGCGTTGTTCACAAATACCGCACCGCCGTCCTTTACCAGAACCGCGCTCTCCCCCTTCTTGGTGGATACCGCCTCGCCGTTCAGCGTCCCCGGCTCGGTAAAGGTCTTTAGCCCCTTTGCCGCCTCCTGACCGCCGCAAGCCGTCAGAAGCACCGCCGCGAGCGTCAACACGACCACTGCTCTCCGTTTCATGCTCCGCCCTCCTTTTGTCTCATTTTATCCCTTCCCGCCCTTAGATTGCAAGATAATAAACAAATTGCAAAAAAATGCACGTTTTCTCTCTAAGCGCTTGCTGTTATACTGAGAAAAAAGAATTTCGGGAGGTAAGCCATGCAAAACGACGCGCGAAGAGTCGACATTCTCACGCAGCTCTCCAAAAGCCAAAAACCGGTGAGTGCTACGGCACTCGCCGAAAAATACCACCTGAGCCGTCAGAGCATTGTGGGCGATATCGCCCTGCTCCGCGCTGCGGGAAACGACATCATTGCGACCTCCCGCGGCTATCTGCTCGCAACGCCGCCGAAAGTGCCCTTCCTTGAGAAGACCATTGCCTGCCGCCACAATGCGGCGGCCATGCGGGAAGAACTCTACATTGCGGTCGATGAGGGCTGCACGGTTGCGGATGTGGTGGTCGAGCATCCCCTCTACGGCGAACTCCGCGGCCAACTGCAACTCGCCACCCGCCACGAAGTGAACGAATTTCTCGCGCGCTGCGGCGCGAGCGAGGCGCTGCCGCTCTCTTTTCTGACCAGCGGCATTCACCTTCACACCCTCCTCTGCCCCGACGAGGCGTCCTATGAACGTGTCGCAAAGCGGCTCCGCGCTGCCGGTATCCTGCTCTCGGATTGAAGCTTTTTCGAAAAACAGCTTGCAAAACTTGACAGTTCTTTCTTCCTGTACTATACATATGTCTTGACACTACTTTGTGCTTAGGAGGATGTATGAAAGAACTGACAGCATTTCTGAAACGCAAGGACATCGAGATCTCCGCCAAACGCTACGGCATCGACGCGCTCGCCGCAATGGCGCAGGGACTTTTCTGCTCCCTCTTGATCGGCACCATCATCAACACCGTGGGTGCACAGTTTCACCTGTCCTTCCTGACCTCACCGGTCGCAACGATTGCAGGTACCGAATACACCGTCGGCGGCCTTGCCTCCGCAATGTCCGGTCCCGCCATGGCAACCGCCATCGGCTGGGCGCTCCACTGCCCGCCCCTCGTGCTCTTTTCGCTGATTACCGTGGGCTTTGCCTCGAATGCGCTCGGCGGCGCGGGCGGCCCGCTCGCCGTGCTCTTTGTCGCGGTGCTCGCGGCGGAATGCGGCAAGGCGGTCTCCAAGGAGACCAAGGTCGATATTCTGCTGACCCCGCTCGTCACGATTGCGGTGGGTCTCCTCTTCTCCGCGCTGCTCGCGCCGACGCTCGGCAAGGCAGCCATGAAAGTCGGTGACCTCGTGATGTGGGCAACGGAACTTCAGCCCTTCCTGATGGGCATTCTGGTATCGCTCGTGGTCGGCATTGCGCTGACTCTGCCGATCAGCTCCGCAGCCATCTGCGCGGCGCTCGGCTTAACCGGCCTTGCGGGCGGCGCGGCCCTCGCCGGCTGCTGCGCACAGATGGTCGGTTTCGCCGTGATTTCCTATCCCGAGAACGGCTTCGGCGGCCTTGTCTCCCAGGGCATAGGAACCTCGATGCTCCAGATGGGCAATATCGTGAGAAACCCGAAGGTCTGGATTGCGCCCTGCGTGACCTCTATGATCACCGGCCCCATTGCGACCTGTGTGTTTCATCTCCAGCAGAACGGCGCGGCGGTTGCCTCCGGCATGGGCACCTGCGGCCTCGTGGGACCGCTCGGCGTCTACACCGGCTGGGTCAAGGATGTCGCTGCGGGACAGCGCGGCGCCATCGGCGGCGGTGACTGGACCGCCCTCCTCTTAATCTCCGTGATACTCCCCGCGATCCTCTGCCCGCTGATTCACATGGCGGTGCGCCGCATGGGTCTCGTGAAGGACGGAGACTTAAAGCTCGCGTAAAAAATAGCCCCCGGGCTGCCTGCTTTCAGCGGCAAGCCCGGGGGCTTTCTATGTCTTCGTTTACAGCTTCCGATGTTTCATTCATCCCGTTCCGTAACGGTCATATCGCTCTCGGAGGTCTTTCTGGAATCCGCCACGGCCTCTTCGAGCGTATCGTAGCCGCTCGCCGTGTCGTCGTTCGTGGTGCTGCCGAGGTATACGGAGTGCCCCGTCGCCATATAGGTGCTGTAGTCGAAGCTCGTGTTATTGCCGCTCCGAAACAGCACATTCCGATAGCGCGTGCACTGGTACACGGTCTTCTCCTTGCCGTCCGGGCCGCGGTAAGTCATTTCAAAAATGTCGCTCAACACATTCTTATTTCCCTTCGAAAGGAGCACCAGTTTCACCGGCTTCGCCGAAATCTCCTCGCTCCGCTTGATGCCCGATATGCTGTTCGGAAAATAGGTCTTTCGAATGGCCGCAAGGCTCGTGCTGTGGAGCATCTCGAGCTTTGTGCTGTCCAGAGAATCGAGATCGCTCAAATAGCTATCGAGCCCGGTGACGGTGTACTTCTCCACGCTCTTCGTGAGCCGGTAACGATCGCTCGTTGCCTGCACGGTCACCGTATCGCCGTTTGAGAGGCGCTCTCTCGGCTCTACCTGATAGCCGAGATAATATTCGTTCACGGAAGCCGGGTAGTTGCCGCGCTTTAATTCCGCCTTGCCCTCGCCGCTCACGCCGGAAAATTCGACCGTGACATAGGGGAAGGGATCCACGCGCTGCTTCTTTGCCTCGCCGTACAGACCGGCTGCCAGAACCAAGCCGACAAATATGCCGATTCCGATCAGACGATGCTTCCACTTCCGGAAGCTCTTTCGTCTCTCCGCAGCTGCCTCGGCCTCCGCTTCCGCGCGGAGTTTTCCTCTGGTCTCGCCGTAGGAGCGCTCCTCGGCTTCCTTCGCAGTCAGCTTTCCGTTCTCCATCGAGAAGTAGATCTTTTTTCGGCAATAGGGGCAAACCGCCATCTTCTGGTCTTCCGAAATGCTCATATCCGCCCCGCAACTCGGGCAGGTCAAATCGATCTTCTTGATCTCGGTCATTCTGTCTTTCTCCTCCTGCTTTATCCTATCCTTCTCTTTTTTGCGCTGTACGCCGTGGCGTCAAAGCGAAACACGGCGACGCCCGCCGCCTGTTGCGCCGTGATTTCGAAGTCTCTGCCGGTTTGTGCCCGCATGAGGAGCTTAAGTCCCGCAATCTTCTCTTCGGGATCCTCGACCGCCGTGACCTCGCCGCGCGCCATGAGACTCGCATAGTTCGCGCCGTAGACACAGGCCACATCGCCCTCCCCCGTCGTCTCGACCGCACAGTCGAGCTCAACAAAGGCATGGGGGTCCGCCTTCACAAGCTCATACTTTTTCCCGGCCTTTGCGCCGTGCATGTAGAAGCGGAGCACATCGCCCTCGTAGATATAGCCGTAGTGCAGGGGAACAATGTAGGGATAGTCCCCGTCCTTAAGCCCGAGGCGAAGCACCTTTGCCTCCTCGAGTATACGCTTTATTTCCTCTCGGTCCGTGAGTTCTCTGTCCGCACGCCGCATATCCGTCACCTCCCTTAACTTATTCAGTATAACACAAAATCCCGCCGCCTAAGAGAAGCGACGGGATTTCCGCAGTGTATCGATCTGAGCGTCTCAGGCAAAGAGTCCTTGAAACAGGATGAAGAGCACCAAAATCGGCAGACCGAACTGAAAATAGTATTTCAGCGCCCGCGGGAGCTTTGTGCCCTCGCCGGTGTTTGCCTCCGCGAGGTAGTTGTCAAAGCCCCATCCCCACTTGGTTGTGCAGAACAAAAGGAAAATCAGGGAGCCGAGCGGCAGCAGCAAATTCGAGACAATGAAGTCCTCGCTGTCCAGCACATCCCGGTTTCCGAGGATATGCAGATTGCTCCAGACATTGTAGCCGAGCACACAGGGAATGCTGCCGAGTAAGACCACACTGCAGCAAATCAGCGCTGCCTTCTTCCGGCTCCAATGAAACGCATCCATGAGGTTTGCCATCAGATTCTCAAACACCGCAATGACGGTCGAGAAACTCGCAAAGGTCATGAAGAGGAAAAAGAGCGCGCCCCAGAGTCTTCCGAGTCCCATGTGCAGAAAGACACGCGGAAGGGTGATGAAAATAAGCGAGGGACCGGCATCCGGCTGTACGCCGTAACTGAAGCAGGCCGGGAAAATAATGAGGCCGCTTAAGAGCGCCACAAAGGTATCCAGCGTACAGATCCAGGCAGCTTCTCCGGCAAGGCTCTTCTCTCTGCCCATATAGGAACCGAAAATTTCCATCGCACCGACACCGAGACTTAAGGTAAAGAAGGCCTGGTTCATGGCCGCCGTGATGACCTTGCCGAGCCCCTGTTCCATGGCTCTGCCGAGGTCCGGGAGCAGGTAAAACTTTGCGCCCTCCATGGCGCCCGGCAACATCAGGCTGTGCGCCGCCAGCAGAAGGATGAGTCCCAGAAGTCCCGCCATCATGACCTTGGTGATGCGCTCCAGGCCCTTTTCAAGGCCGAATGAGCAGATGATAAAGCCGAGGATGACCGTGAGCGCCATGTAGAAGCCCATCTCCCCCGGATTCCCGAGCATGGTCGTAAAGACCGAATCCACCGCCTCATGGTTTAAGCCCGAAAAGTCACCGCGGAGGAACTTCACGAAGTAAGAAACCATCCACCCGGAAACCGTCGTATAGTACATCATGAGCAGGGTGCAGCCCAGCAGGCAGATCCAGCCGTGCAGATGCCAAAAGCTGCCCTTCGGTTCCAAAGCCTTGTAAGCGCCGACCGCACTCTTTTTGCCCGCGCGTCCCACCGAAAACTCCATGGTGAGCACCGGTATGCCCATGATCACCAAAAAGAGCAGGTAAAAGAGCACAAAGAGACCGCCGCCGTTGGCCCCCGTCACATAGGGAAATTTCCAGACATTTCCGATTCCGATGGCGCAACCTGCACTCACCAGAATAAATCCCAACCGGGACCCAAAACTTTCTCGCTTCATGAATCCAACTCTCCCGTCACACAAAAATATCAGAAAACGGGTTTTAGTTTACCACATAGAAGCGATAAAGTCACCCCGTACGCGCTTCGCCGCCCCCCTCGGGACGCCGGCCGTGGCGAGGGGCACCGGGCAGAGTGATTCGGCTTCTTTCCCTTGTCATAGCGTTCGGCTGTGAACTTACGGTTCGCGTTTGCCGCTCTCGCGTTGTTTCTTCTCCTCGATATAATTCCCGAGCACCCAGCGCATATAGTCCCCGCGCTTTCTCTGGATGCAGGCTGTGGCCAAGGTCACCGGGCAGATGTAATACGGGCCCGTTCTCGTCTCGTATCGCAGAGACGGGAGCTTGTAATAAGCGTTTTTCGGCTGATCCAGTATCATGTACCAGGTCCCGCCGAGCTGCCGCCGGTACACCTCCCCCACATAGATGCCGCAGAGATCCGCCAGGCGGTAATCATACCCATACGGCTCCTTGTCCTCGATCAAATCCATGCTCTTTTCATACTTGCCGAGCAGCCAGTGTTCGAGCACATCCAGACTTTCCGGCGTGTAATCGAGCGTAAGTCCCCGTTCCGCCGCAAAGGCTCCGGTAAAGTAATCCAGTTTATCCGAAAGAAAGAAAATCCACTCATCAAAATCTGCTTGCGTATACGCCATTTTCGCCCTCTCCTTTCGTTTTTTATCTCACATAGCAAGAAACGGTTCTCCGGACTGAACATCCGGAGAACCGTTTTTCCGTTGAGTCTCTCTGAAACGCTGTTTACTGCTTCTTCGAAGCGAGGTAAGCGCTCAGCTGCTTCGTAAATGCCGGGACAATCTGATTCAGATCGCCCACAAGACCGATGTCTGCGACGTCAAAGATCGGCGCATCCTCGTCCTTGTTGATTGCGATGATGAGATCGGAATCCTCCATACCCGCAAGGTGCTGGATTGCACCGGAGATACCGATTGCAAAGTAAATCTGCGGGCGAACCGTCTTACCGGTCTGGCCGACCTGGAGAGCCTGCGGCTTCCAGCCTGCATCGACAACCGCACGGGAGCAGGAAACCTCTCCGCCGAGAACCTCTGCGAGCTCGTCGAGAATCTTGAAGTTCTCTGCGCTGCCCACACCGCGGCCGCCGGAGACCAGGATCTTCGCGTTCATAATGTCGACCGTATCACCGATCTTCTTCACGACCTCGAGGATGTCCACATAGCGATCGTTCGGCTTGAAGCCCGGGTTGAACTCGACAAGCTCAAACGCTCTGCCGTCTTCCTTAGCTCTCTTCTGCATAACACCGGGGCGAACCGTAGCCATCTGCGGACGGTTGTTCGGGCAAGCGATCGTCGCGATCGTGTTGCCGCCGAATGCCGGACGGGTCATGAGAAGCTGGTTGTGCTTCTGGGTGTCTTCCTTGCCTGCCGGAACGGTGAGCGGGAAGTCGCCGATCTCGAGCTGCGTGCAGTCTGCCGTAAGGCCGGTCTCAACGCGCGCCGAGGTGCTCGGGCCGAGATCGCGGCCGATTGCGGTAGCACCGATCAGAACAATCTCCGGCTTGAACTTATTGATGACCTCGGAGAGTGCGTGCGTGTACGGCTCGGTTCTGTAGTCCTTGAGCTCCGGATCGTCGACCAGAATGACGCGGTCTGCGCCGTAAGCGCCGAGCTTTTCCGCCTCACCCTTGACACCGGAACCGATCAAAACCGCAGTCACTTCCGTGTTCAGCTTCTCTGCGAGGTTCTTGCCCTCACCGATCAGTTCGTATGCAATATTGCTGACTTTGCCGTCCACCTGCTCGGCAAAGATATATACGCCCTTGTACTCTTCTAAATTCATTGCCTTCACCTCTCTCCCGCTCTCTTAGACGATGTGTCTCTGAATCAGCTGATCCATCAAGTACTCTACGGACTCGTGTGCATCCAGGTTTACCTTGACGCCCTTGCCCTTCTTGACCTTATCGGATGCTCTCGCAATCTTGGTCGGAGAGCCCGCAAGACCCATGTCCTTATCCTGAAGGGTCGGCAGATCCGCTCTGCCCCAGGTCGTCACATCCTGATCGAACGCGTCAAAGAGACGGCCGACCGTCATGTAACGCGGCGGGTTCAGCTCTGCGAGTGCCGTGCACAGGCAGGGGAGCTTCACCTTGAGAACGTGGTATCTGTCCTCGAACTGGCGCTGTACGATTGCGTACTCGCCGTCGATCTTGAGGTCCTGCGTATAGGAGACAACCGGAAGCCCCAGGTGCTCTGCAATCTGCGGTCCGACCTGTGCGGTATCACCGTCGATTGCCTGACGGCCGGTGATGATGAGATCGTACTCCAGGTTGCGAATTGCAGCCGCAATCGTGCTGGAGGTAGCCCAGGTATCTGCGCCGCCGAGCACGCGGTCGGTGACCAGAATCATCTTATCCGCGCCCATCGCATATGCCTCGCGCAGCATATCGGTCGCCTTCGGAAGGCCCATCGTGAGCACAGTGACCTCTGCGCCGAGCTCATCCTTTAAGCGAAGTGCAGCCTCAAGTCCGGCCTTGTCGTCCGGGTTCATGATAGCGAGCATGGCAGCTCTGTTCAGCGTTCCGTCCGGGTTAAATGCAACGCCGCCCTTGGTATCCGGAACCTGCTTAATGCAAACGATAATTTTCACGATCTGTCCCTCCTCTTGATTACTTCAGTAAGCTTGCAGAGATTACCATGCGCTGCACTTCCGAGGTGCCCTCGTAAATCTCCGTGATCTTCGCGTCGCGCATCATGCGCTCCACATCGTACTCTCTGATATAGCCGTAACCGCCGTGCAGCTGCACGCACTTGGTGGTGACAGACATTGCTGTGTTTGCCGCGAAGAGCTTTGCCTTTGCAGCCTCGACGCCGTAGCTGGTCTGAGTCTGCTTTGCGACTGCCGCCTTGTAAACAAGAAGCTGTGCCGCCTCGCAATCCGTCGCCATGTCAGCGAGCTGGAACTGCGTGTTCTGGAATGCCGCGATTGCTCTGCCGAACTGCTTTCTCTCCTTCACGTAAGCAACGGTTCTCTCGAGAGCGCCCTCTGCGAGACCCAGAGCCTGGGAAGCGATACCGATACGGCCGCCGTCCAGCGTGTGCATTGCCACATGGAAGCCCTTGCCCTTCTGGCCGAGCATCGCATCCTTCGGGATGCGGCAATCCTGGAAAATGAGCTCGTAGGTGGCGGAAGCGCGGATACCCATCTTCTTCTCCTTCACGCCGAAGGTGAAGCCCGGGGTTCCCTTCTCGACGATGAATGCCGAAATCTCCTTCATTCTCTTGCCGTGCTTCTCGACCGTGCCGGTCACCGCGATCACGACATAGACGTCCGCATACTTACCGTTGGTGATGAAGCACTTGGAGCCGTTCAGGACCCACTCATCGCCGTCCAGAACCGCCTTGGTCTGCTGCCCCTGTGCGTCGGTACCCGCGCCCGGCTCCGTGAGGCCGAAAGCGCCGAGCTTCTTGCCGCTCGCAAGGTCCGGCAGATACTTCTGCTTCTGCTCCTCGGTTCCGTAGGTCAGAATCGGGTCGATGCAGAGCGAGGTGTGAGCCGAGACAATGACGCCGGTGGTGCCGCAGACCTTCGAGAGCTCCTCGACACACATTGCGTAGGTCAGAACGTCGCAGCCCTGGCCGCCGTACTCCTTCGGAACCGGAATTCCGAGGAAGCCGTAGCGAGCCATCTTCTCAACGGTCTCAACGGGGAAACGCTCTTCCTCATCGATCTCCTGCGCAAGCGGCTTTACTTCATTCTCCGCGAACTCTCTGAAGAGCGAGCGCGCCATCTCGTGTTTCTTGTCCAGTGCGAAATCCATTGATCCTTCCTCCATGTTAAATAATTAACGTACCGGAGCAAATCCAAACGGGAAGGGAAACCCTTGCCCGTTGGATTGCTCCGATGTAATTACCGGAAACACTTACTTCGAATAATCGTAGAAACCTCTGCCGGTCTTTCTGCCGAGTCTGCCGCCGCGGACCATCTTGCGAAGTTCCGGATGCGGTCTGTACTTCGTGTCGCCGGTCTCGCTCTGCAGCACTTCCATGATTGCAAGCACAACATCGAGACCGATGAGGTCGCCGAGCGCCAGCGGTCCCATCGGATGGTTCGCGCCGAGCTTCATTGCCTCATCAATCTTCTCTGCCGGGACATTGTTATCCGCATAGACACCGATTGCCTCGTTGATCATCGGAATCAGGATGCGGTTCACGACAAAGCCAGCAAACTCCTGCATCGGGACAACCGTCTTGCCGATGTCCTCCGCAATCTTCGTGATGCGATCCAGATCCTCCTGCGGGGTATCCAGGCCGGAAATCACCTCAACCAGCTTCATGACCGGAGCCGGGTTGAAGAAGTGCATGCCGGTCACCGGGCGATCGAGACCCGCGCCGATCTCCGTGATGGAAAGCGAGGAGGTGTTGGTCGCAAACAGGCAATCCGGCTTGCAGATCTCGGAGAGCTCCTTAAAGGTCTGCTTTTTAATCTGCATGTTCTCGATGGCTGCCTCAATGACCAGGTCGCAGTCCTTGCAGATTTCCTTGGTGCCGGTGTGAATGCGGCCGAGAATCTTGTCCATCTCTTCCTGCGTGAGTTTGCCCTTCGCAACGCGTCCCGCGAGACCCTTCTCGATTCTCTTCTTTCCGCCCTCTGCGAATGCATCTGTCAGATCGCAGAGGCAAACTTCGTATCCCTCTACCTGCGCAAACGCCTGCGCGATGCCGCCACCCATGGTGCCGGCGCCGATGACGCCTACCTTCATGCTGTTCCCTCCTCTGTGCGTTTTGCCGATTACGGCCAATCTCTCAACAATACTACTATAACGAATGCACTTTTTCCAGATACGGCCGCAAATTTCTTATGTGAATTTCTGATAGCCGTATTTCAAGCGCCTCAGCGGTTTCGGAAGCTGACGCCCTTTTTCTTCTCAAGGAAAGCCTGCATACCCGTCTTCTGATCCTCGGTCGCAAAGCAGCTGCCAAAGAGCTTTTCCTCGGTCACGACTGCCTCTTCCATGGGCTGCTCGAGGCCCTCGTTGATTGCCTTCTTGCAGGCGCGGACCGCAACCGGTGCGTTCGCCGCAATCTGTCCCGCGAGTTTCTCGGCAGCCGCCATGAGCTCCTCCGCCGGGTAAATCGCATTCACGAGGCCGATGCGCAGTGCTTCTTCCGCCTTGATGTTCTTCGCCGTATAGATGAGCTGCTTCGCCATGCCGGGGCCCACAAGGCGCGCAAGGCGCTGGGTGCCGCCGAAGCCCGGGGTAATACCGAGGCCCACTTCCGGCTGACCGAAGATTGCCTGTTCCGCGCAGATGCGGAAGTCACAGCTCATTGCGAGCTCGCAGCCGCCGCCGAGCGCAAAGCCGTTGACTGCCGCAATGACCGGCAGCGGGAAGGTCTCGATCATGCGGAACACATCGTTGCCCTTCTTGCCGAAGGTCTCTCCGCCCTGTGCGTCAAGGCCCGACATCTCCGCGATGTCCGCGCCCGCGACAAAGGACTTCTGTCCCGCGCCGGTCACGATGACGCAGCGCACGCTCTCGGTATCAATCGAATCAAAGGCTGCCTTTAAATCGTCCAGCACCTCTGCGTTCAGCGCATTCAGCGCCTTCTCGCGGTCAATGGTCACAACGGCGATTGCGTCCTTTGTCTCACATCTCACATATCCCATGGTATCGTCTCCTCAAGTAAAACCAACCGAGGGTCTCCGCATCGGCGAAGACCCTCCCGTCCGTTTAGTTATACTGCTCGACAATCGTCGCGCAGCCCTGGCCGCCGCCGATGCAGAGCGTCGCAAGACCTCTCTTTGCGTTTCTGTGCTTCATCGCATAGAGCAGGGTCACCAGGATACGGCAGCCGGAAGCGCCGATCGGGTGGCCGAGTGCAATCGCACCGCCGTTCACGTTGACCTTGGACATATCGAACTTGAGATCGCTTGCAACCGCGAGCGACTGCGCCGCAAACGCCTCGTTCGACTCGACAAGGTCCAGATCCTGAACGCTGAGGCCGGTCTTCTTGAAGAGTCTGCCGGAAGCCTCAACCGGGCCGATACCCATGATAGCCGGATCCACGCCGCCCAGTGCGCCGCCGACCCAAACTGCCATCGGCTTCACACCGAGTTCCTTCGCCTTCTCCTCGCTCATCACGACAATTGCCGCTGCGCCGTCGTTAATACCGGAGGAGTTACCTGCGGTCACGATGCCGTCCTTCTTAAATGCCGGCTTCAGCTTGGAAAGGGACTCTGCCGTGGTTCCCTCACGCGGGCCCTCGTCCTTGTTGAAGAGAACGGTGCCCTTCTTGGACTTCAGCTCAACCGGGACAATCTCCTCGTCAAAAGCGCCCGCTTCCTGTGCTGCGACTGCCTTCTGCTGGCTGGAAGCCGCGAACTCGTCGAGCTGCTCTCTGGTGAGACCGTATTTCTCTGCGACATTCTCCGCCGTGATACCCATGTGGTAGTCATTGAACGCATCCCAGAGGCCGTCGTTGACCATCGTATCGATCATGTTCGCATTGTTCATGCGGTAGCCGAAACGGGCCTTGGTCAGCGCATACGGAGCCATGGACATGTTCTCCATGCCGCCTGCCACGACGATGTCGGCATCACCTGCCTCAATCATCTGTGCCGCCATGTTGACGCAATTCAGACCGGAACCGCAGACAATGTTCACGGTGACTGCCGTGGACGTGTACGGAAGGCCTGCCTTCAGTGCCGCCTGACGTGCCGGGTTCTGACCGAGAGCACCCTGCAACACATTGCCCATGTAGACGTGATCCACCTGCTCCGGCTTCACGCCCGCTCTCTGCAGAGCCTCCTTGATGACCAGAGCGCCAAGCTCCACTGCGGGGGTTGCGCTGAGGCCTCCGCCCATCTTGCCGATTGCGGTGCGGCATGCGCCTGCAAGAACAATTCTCTTCGCCATATCCGGTTCCTCCTTAAATATGCATGCTGTGCAAGTTGTCCCAAGCATGAGAACACATACTCTCAGCCTTTAAGACTTATGGCAATAATATCGCGAAAACGGCCTTTTTGTCAAATCGGCTTGTGCCTTTTCACAAGTAACTATTTGTAGCCGTTTTGCCGTTTCTGTCAATTCTTGCGATTTTTCTCTCACTTGTTGCGCTTGTCTTCTGCGTTATCTTGCCAAGTTTATCTCTTTTATTGCTCTTTTCTCCGATACGGGCTTCCGCGTTGAAAAGAGCGCTTCGGAATGTTACACTGAAGCTAAATATTTTATTCATACTGCTGAAACTGTGCTGTTTGAAAAAGCCACGGAGGTCAAAATGAACATTCACGAAGCATACAAACAGAAACTGGTGAGCGCGGAACAGGCCGCAGCACTCGTTCGGTCCGGCGACTGGATTGACTACGGCTGGTGTGTCGGTACGCCGGTCGCCATTGACAAAGCTCTTGCTCTGCGCATGCCGGAGCTTTCCGACGTCAAGATTCGCGGCGGCGTCCTGGTGCGGAAGCCCGCCATCTTTGAGATTGAGAACCCGGCCGAGCACTTCTGCTGGAACTCCTGGCACCTCGGCGGCTGGGAGAGAAAGGCTGTCTCCGAGGGCTTCGGCTTCTTTAATCCCATGCGCTATGCGGAGCTTCCGCGCTTCTACCGCGAGGACAATATCGAGAAGCCGGCGGTCGCCTTCCTGCAGGTGGCGCCCATGGACGAGCACGGCTACTTTAACTTCGGCCCGCAGGCCTCCCACCTCGCTGCGATGTGCGCTTCCGCGGGCAAGGTCGTGGTAGAGGTCAACAAGAACCAGCCGGTCTGCCTCGGCGGCTTTGAAAACGCCATCCACATCTCAGATGTCGACTTTATCGTAGAGGGCGAGAACGATCCCATGCAGGAGCTCGGCGCGGGCGCACCCCCGACCGAGGTGGACCGCGAAGTTGCGCGCCTCATTGTGGAGCAGATTCCGAACGGCGCCTGCCTCCAGCTGGGCATCGGCGGCATGCCGAACACCGTTGGCAGCATGATTGCGGCCTCCGACTTAAAGGATCTCGGCGTGCACACCGAGATGTATGTCGACGCCTTTGTGGATCTCTACGACGCCGGCAAGATCACCAACCTCAGAAAGCCCTTCGACAAGGGACGTGAAGTCTATGCTTTTGCGGCCGGCACAAAGAAGCTCTACGACCACTTAAACAACAACCCGGGCTGCATGAGCGCGCCGGTCGACTATACGAATAACCCCTATGTGATCGGCCAGATCGACAACTTTATCTCGATCAACAACGCCGTGGATATGGACCTCTTCGGTCAGGTCAATGCGGAGTCCGCGGGTCCGAAGCAGATTTCCGGCACCGGCGGCCAGCTCGACTTTGTGCTCGGCGCTTATCTCTCGAAGGGCGGCAAGAGCTTTATCTGCATGAGCTCTTCCTTTGAGACCAAGACCGGTGAGAGAAAATCCCGCATCCGCGCAACCCTGACCCCCGGTTCCACGGTCTCCGATCCGAGAACCGCGGTTCACTACCTCGTGACCGAGTACGGCATGGTCAACTTAAAGGGTGTGACCAACTGGCAGAGAGCGGAGCGCATCATCTCGATCGCGCATCCGGACTTCCGCGACGAGCTCATTCAGGAAGCGGAGAAGATGCACATCTGGAGAAAGAGCAACAAGCGCTGAGTCAGCGCTGCGGAAGCACTTGGGATGAAAGCTGTCTTCTTTTAACGGTCTCTAAGAGAGGAGGATATATCATGTCGCAGAAACAATTTCGTTTATTCATTGCCACCCTGCTACTCTGCACAGCAGCGCTGGTCTTTGCAATTCTCTTTCTCGCATCTTATGTCCACTGGGGTGCCACCGTCCAAACCGGGCAGTGGCTGAATGCTCCTGCTATATTCCCAAGTTTTGTCTTTGTAATCCCGGGCACGCTCTTACTGTTTGCCTTTATCAACTTTTACATGACAACAAAGCCTTGAGTTTTTCACTGTTTCCTGCGTGCGTCATGTGTGTATCGCAAAAAGAAGCTACCGCAAGTTATTTGCGGTAGCTTCTTTTAGATAGCTGACTTATTTCATCTTCTTCAATTCTTCGATCAAGTCCAAGTCCGACTTTAAGACGCGCATGTTGGTGCTCACGGTCTCCTCGCCGGGCTTCGTGACACTGATTTCAAGTACGGTGCCCTCTGTCAGGCCGCCCGCAAAGTGGGTGCGGAAAAAGGCGCTCACCTTGGGGTGATTCTTCTGAAACTTCTTGTTCATGGCGAAGAGCTTCATAAGCTGCAGTGGATTCAGTCCCATTTACTTGTCCTCGGTGGTCACGGGACTTGCATTCCCGTTCAGCATCTCTTCCATGGTGTGCCAGCCGAGCACCGCGCACTTGACGCGCGCCGGCATGTGGGAGATATCCTTTAAGACACCTGCTTCTTCGAGTTCTTCTCTCTCTTCCTCGGTAATGCTGCCCTTAATCATGCGGAAAAAGATTTCCGCGAGGCGCTTTGCTTCTGCCTCGGTCTTACCGATCACAAGGTCCAGCATCATATCCGCCGAGGCCTGGGAGACCGCGCAGCCGTCGCCGACAAAGCCGCCGTCCTCAATCACGCCGTCTACAACCTTGAGCTTTAAGATGATGTCGTCGCCGCAGCTCGGGTTCACGCCCTCCAGAACCAGGTTCGCGTCCGGAAGGTCGCGCTTATTGCCCGGGTGGAGGTTGTGGTCCGTCAATATCTCATTGTAAAAAATCTTATTGTCCATGCTCACTCCTGATATCCCATCTCACGGCGCACACCGCCGATGCTCACAACGAGGCGATCCAGCTCGTCCTCGGTATTGTAAAATGCAAAGCTTGCCCGCGTCGTGGAGGGCGTCTTCATAAACTGCATGAGCGGCTGCGCGCAGTGGTGACCCGCGCGTATGTTCACCTTATGCGAGTCGAGGATGGCCGCAATGTCGTGCGGGTGCACGCCCTCAATCGTGAAGGTGAAGATGCCGTGGTGCGCAGCGCCGTCCTTCGGACCGAGGATTCTGAGGTGCGGAATTGCCGAGAGCTTTTCCATCGCGAGGCGGCTCAAATGCTCCTCGCGCTCCAAAATCTTATCCCAGCCGAGCTGCTTGTAATATTCAATCGCCGCATGCAGGCCGACCGCCCCGCCCACATTGACCGTGCCGGCCTCAAACTTGTGCGGGAGCTCCGCCCAAGTCGCCTTCTCGCGGCTCACATACTCGATCATCTCGCCGCCAAAGAGGAAGGGCGGCATTTTCTCAAGCAGTTCCTTCTTGCCGTAGAGTACGCCGATGCCCATGGGCGCCAGCATCTTGTGTCCCGAAAATGCGAGGAAGTCGACATCGAGCTCGGTCACATCGACCGGGATGTGCGGCACGGACTGTGCGCCGTCCAAAATGAAGAGGCTGCCGTTCTCGTGCGCAATCCGCGCAAAGGTCTTCACATCGTTTTTCACACCGAGCACGTTCGAGATGTGAGTCATCGAGACCAGCTTGGTCTTCGGGCTCAGCATACTGCGGAAATTTTCCTCCGAGATATAACCCTCTTCATCCGGCTCGAGGAACTTAAGAACCGCGCCTCTCCGCGCAGCCGCCTGCTGCCAGGGGATGAGGTTCGAGTGGTGCTCCATGATCGTAATCAGGATTTCATCGCCCTCGTTTAAGAAGGCATCGCCCGCCGAGTAAGCGAGCAGGTTCAGGCTCTCGCTCGCGTTTCGCGTGAAAATAATCTCCTGAATGCTCCCCGCCCGGATGAACTCGCGAACCGCCTCGCGTGCGTTCTCGTAGGCATCGGTCGCCTTGACCGAGAGCTCGTAGAGACCGCGCAGCGGGTTCGCGTTTTCTTCCAGATAGTAATGCTGCATCGCGCGGAGCACACTCTCCGGCTTCTGCGTCGTCGCAGAGTTGTCGAGGTAGGCAATCTCCGGATGTCCGTCAATCAGCGGAAAGTCCTTTCGAATCCGCAGGTCCTCCGCTCTTCTCTCTTCGTTCGTCATCTGTCCTCACGCTCCTCTTCGTCATCCAGTTCCAGCAAATCGTGACGCGTCTTGGCATCCGGAATTTTTCGCACAATCGCGTCAATTCTCGCCTTCGCCATCATCTCGTAAATTTCATCCTTCTGCATGCCGCGGGACTCCATGTAAAAGAGCAGGTCCTCATCGAGGCGGCCTATGGTCGCGCCGTGGTTGCCCACCACATCGTCCTCGCTGCAGAGAATAATCGGGAGCGAACGGTTCTCGACCGTCTCGTCCATGAGAAGCACATCCTCGGTCTCGTTGCCCTCACTGCCGGAGCAGCCGTTGCGGAGGTCTATGCTGTCGCGGAACACCTTCTTCGCGTGACCGCGCAGTATGCCCTTGCCGTGAATCTCCGCACCCGTCTTCTTGCCGCTGTGGATGCTCTCGTAGTTAAAGTCGTAGTGCGCGCGATCTTCGCCGACATAGCCCACATCGACCGCGAGCTGAGAGCGATCTCCCTCCATCGCGGAACTGAAGCCCTGGTACACATGCTTGCCGGAGAGCACCAGGTGAATGACGCGGAGCTCCGCATCCTTTGCGCAGACCGCGCCGACATCGTTCAAAAAGGTATAGCCGCTGCCCGCGCGCACCAGCTGCACAAGGGTGAGCTTTGCGCCTTCTCCGAGCGTCACCTTGGTCTGTACACCCGCGAGTCCCTTTGCATCTGCCTCCGAGAGATAGTCCATGACCACCGTGAGCGAGCTCTCGCGCTCCAAATTGAGCTCCACCTGTGCGAACTTTCCGGCCTTTGCCGGCGTGCCGCTTGCCTTCTCGCCTTTCACGCTGTTGCGTCCGCGCGGGTTATACTCCTGCCCTGCGTCCGGCAGACGGAAGGAGAGGCGAAGCGCATCCCGCTCCGCAATCTCCTGTCCCTCCGGGACCGTACAAATCAAAACCGGAAGCTTTGCCGCGGCGAGTGCCTCGCCGAATTCCGCGCCGCCGCCGGTGCGCAGCGGCTTTGCCGCGACGCCGTTTAATTTTTCAACGCGCACTCCCTCCGGCAGTTCGATTGCCGGGGAGAGGCGCTCCATCGCGGGGAGGTCTAAGAGCTCCCCGCCGTTCATTTTGAGCCAACTGTAAGTCGGGCTCGCCAAGGTATTAAATTTCATCTCGCCCTCCTTAACCGATTGCGCCCTTCATCTCAAGTCTGATCAGGTTATTCATCTCAACCGCGTACTCAAGCGGCAGCTCTTTTCCGACATTGTCCGCGAAACCGCTGACAATCAGCGCTCTCGCATCTTCCTCGGAGACACCGCGGCTCATGAGGTAGAAGACCGCGTCGTCCGAAATGCGGCCTATCTTTGCCTCGTGGCCGATGTCTGCCTTGTTGGTCTTGACCTCGATTGCCGGAATCGTGTCCGAGCGGCTCTCCGCATCCAGCATGAGAGACTGGCAGGAGGTAGAGCTCTTCGCGTTCTCCGCGCCCGCCTGCACGACGACCGCCGAGCGGAAGGTCGAAATGCCGCCGCTCTTCGAAATCGAGCGGGTATTGATATAAGAACTCGTATTTTTACCGATGTGTACCACCTTGCAGCCGGTGTCTAAGTTCTGCCCCGCACCCGCAAAGGTGACGCCGGAGAACTCGGAGCGAGCGCGGTCGCCCGCAAGCACGCTCATCGGGTAGAGATAGCCCACATGAGAGCCGAAGGAACCGGAGATCCACTCGACCTTGCCGTCCTCCTCGACTCTGGCGCGCTTCGTGTTCAGGTTATACATGTTCTTCGACCAGTTCTCGATGGTCGAATAGCGCAGGGTTGCGCGCTTGCCGACAAAGAGCTCCACGCAGCCCGCATGGAGATTTGCGACATTGTACTTCGGTGCGGAACATCCTTCGATGAAGTGGAGGTAAGCGCCCTCGTCGACAATGATCAGGGTGTGCTCAAACTGTCCCGCACCCGGCGCATTCAGACGGAAGTAGGACTGCAGCGGAATCTCCACGCTGACACCCGGCGGCACATAGACAAAGGAACCGCCCGACCAGACCGCGCCGTGCAACGCCGCAAACTTGTGGTCCGTCGGCGGCACCAGCTTCATGAAGTGGTCGCGTATCATCTGCTCGTAGGGTCCGTGCATGGCGCTCTCCAGGTCGGTGTAGATGACGCCCTGCTCCGCCACTTCCTTTTTTACATTGTGGTAGACCAGCTCCGAGTCGTACTGCGCGCCGACGCCCGCAAGGCTCTCACGCTCCGCCTGCGGTATGCCGAGCTTCTCAAAGGTGTCCTTGATTTCCTCCGGCACCTCCGACCACTCCGCGCTCATCTTCGTGTTCGGGCGCACATAGGTCGCAATCTGATCCATATTGAGGCCCTCGATCGAGGGGCCCCAGACCGGCATGCTGCTCCGCTCGAAAATCTCGAGGGACTTCAGACGATGCTCCAGCATCCAAGCCGGGTCGTTCTTGGTCTTGGAAATCTCGGTGATAATCTCCGGGGTAAGGCCTGCCCGAATGCGATAGGTATCCTTCTCTTCGTTTCGGAAGTCATAGATGGAGCGGTCTATGTCTTCCACATAGGTTCTCTCTTTTTCTCTCTCTTCCGACATACTCACTCCTTGGTCTCGAAGCGCGCGAAACCGTCGCGGTTAATCTCCTCAACAAGGCTCGCATCGCCGTCCGCGACAATCGCCCCCTTCACAATCACATGGGTCTTGTCCACCTTGAGCGAGGACAGAATGCCCATGTTGTGGGTGATGATAATGAGCGCCGAATCCTTGTCCTTCTGGTACTCCTCAATGCCGCGGCTCACGGTTCTCACTGCGTCCACGTCGAGGCCGGAATCCGTCTCGTCGAGAATCGCAAGGCTCGGCTTCAGCATGAGCAGCTGTAAGATCTCCGCCTTCTTCTTCTCGCCGCCCGAGAAACCCACATTTAAGTCGCGGTCCGCATAGCTCGGATCCATGTTCAGCACCTCGAGTGCCTTCGCAATCTCCTTCCGGAAATCCCAGAGACGAATTCGCTTTCCGGTTCTCTGCTCCAGCGCGTTTCGGATAAAGTTCGCGAGGCTGATGCCCGGCACCTCGAGCGGGTTCTGGAAGGACATGAAAATGCCCGCTTTGGCGCGCTCGTTGACCGAGAGATCCAGAAGGTTCTGTCCCTGGAACTCGACCGAACCGCCGATTACCTCATAGTGCGGATTGCCCATCAGCGTGTTGCCGAGCGTGGATTTTCCGGCACCGTTCGGTCCCATTAAGACATGGGTCTCACCGGGCTTCACCGAAAGATTCAGGCTCTTCAGAATATTTTTTTCTTCGACTCGCACGGATAAATCCCGCACCGTCAGTAAGTCTTTGCTCATAATTCTCCCTCTCTTGCACCTGCGCAAGTTCACACAAATATTGCGTTTTTAGCATTATAGCGCGGCAATGTTCCCTCATGCAAGGCGAATTCCTACCAAAGCACTTGGAATTATGTATTTCTTGAAGTACACAGATTGACGTGTTACAATTCATTCCGAGACGTTTTGCATATTATTAAAGCTTTTATAGCCTCATTCTTCATCTATCTTAACGGGGGCCTGCTTGCCCCGCACAGGAAGGGGTCTGCTATCCCGCACAAATTAAAGGAGGTAATGCTATGTATCATGTGGATCTTAACTCGGATCTCGGCGAGAGCTTCGGTGCCTACACCATAGGCCTCGACAAGGAGGTCATCGCCCAGATTTCTTCCGCCAATGTGGCCTGCGGCTATCACGCCGGCGATCCCCTCGTGATGGCGGAGACCGCACGACTCTGTCGGGAGGCTTCTGTCGCGTTCGGCGCTCACCCGGGCTTTCCGGATCTCATGGGCTTCGGCCGTCGCAATATGGCCTGCTCCCCGAAGGAAGTGAAGGCTTATATGAGCTACCAGCTCGGCGCGCTCTATGCCTTCGCAAAGGCTGCGGGACTTACGCTCCAGCATGTCAAGCCGCACGGCGCACTCTACAACATGGCAGCCAAGGACGCGGCACTTGCACGCGCCATCGCGGAGGCGGTCGCGGAGTTCGATGACAAGCTGATTCTCCTCGGCCTCGCGAACAGCTTCCTGATTTCGGAGGCTGCGGCGGTCGGTCTTCGCACGGCTTCCGAAGTTTTTGCGGACCGCGCTTACCAGGCGGACGGCTCTCTGGTGCCGCGCTCCAAAGAGGGCGCCGTGATTCACGACAAGCAGCTCGCAATTGCCCGCACCGTTCGCATGGTGAAGGAGGGCAAGGTGACGGCGATTACCGGCGAGGATGTCCCGCTCCGCGCGGATTCGATCTGCGTTCACGGCGACAATCCCTCGGCCGTCGAATTTGTCCGTGAAATCCGGAAGACCCTCACCGAAGAAGGCATTCGGATCGAAGCACTCGGCAACTTTATCAAGTAAGTTTTTAACCATCATAAAAGGGGTAGCAATATGAACAGCAAGCAGAACAGCCACAGTCTCTCCGTGAAACTCGGCGCAGCCTTCCTCATGGCGACTTCCGCCATAGGCCCGGGCTTCTTAACCCAGACCTCTCAGTTTACGGCAAAGTATCTCGCTTCCTTCGCCTTTGTCATCGCCTGCGTCATCATCATGGACGCGGTCGCACAGACCAATATCTGGTCCGTCATCGGCGTCTCCGGAAAGCGCGGTCAGGAAATCGCAAACTCGGTGCTCCCCGGTCTCGGCGTCTTTTTAACCTTCCTCGTGGTTCTCGGCGGTCTCGCTTTTAACATCGGAAACGTGGGCGGTGTTGCCCTCGGCTTTGACGCAATGTTCGGCCTCCACGAGAAGGTCGGCGCAGTCCTCGGCGGCACACTCGCAATCTGTATCTTTCTCTCGAAGAGCGGAAAGGCAGCCGTGGATAAGGTTGCCCAGGTTCTCGGCGGCATCATCATCCTCGTCATGCTCTTTGTCGCAATTTCTTCGAAGCCCCCGGTCGGCGAAGCGGTGGTTCGCATGTTCACGCCGGAGCGCCCGCGCTCCATGGTAGGCCCCATGCTCACCCTGCTCGGCGGCTCCTGCGGCGGCTACATCACCTTCTCCGGCGCACACCGCCTGCTCGACGCGGGTTACGGCGGCAATAAGGACGAGGTACCGCACTTCCGTCAGTCGGTTCTGACCGGTATCTCGGTCTCCGGAACCGTGCGCATCCTGCTCTTCCTCTGCGTGCTCGGTGTGTGCACCCAGGGTACGGCACTGGTCAGCGCAAATGTGGATGCAATCACCTCCGCAAAGAACCCGGCAGCCGAGGCATTCCGCCTCGCAGCGGGCAACCTGGGCTACCGTCTCTTCGGTCTCGCCCTCTTCTCCGCAGGTGTCACTTCGGTTATCGGTGCGGCTTACACCTCGGTCTCCTTCTTAAAGACCCTGCACCCCTTTGTTCGTGAGCACGAGCGTCACTTCATTGTCGGCTTCATCGCGTTCTCGACCCTGGTCATGGCAGTGCTCGGCGGCGCAAAGAAGATGGTTATCTTCGCGGGTGCGGTGAACGGCCTGATTCTCCCGATTTCTCTCTGCTGCATGCTGCTCGCTTGCCGGAACCCGAAGGTCGTCGGCAAGGAATATCGCCACCCGATTGCACTCTACGTCCTCGGCTGGATTGTGGTGCTCTTCTCGGGCTATCTCGCAATCACGGCACTCCCGAATCTCGGAAAGCTCTTCTCCTAATTCTCGGAAGAAAGGTTCCCTATGACCAATTTAGCAACGCCGCGCTTTTTGCTGAACGGCGACACGGCGGTCAGCGCGGTTTTCGGCGACAGCATCTCCGAAGAGGTCAACCAGACCATACGCGCCTTTCAGCTGCTCCTCACGGAGCGCAAGGTTCCGGGCATCGTAGAGACGGTCCCGACCTACTGCTCCCTGATGATACACTATGACCCCGATCGCATTTCCTGCGACCGGCTGCTCGGAACGCTCAAGGAACTTGCGGCTTCCATCGATACGGCGGCCCTGCCCCCGAGCGAAGTCCTCGAAATCCCCGTCCTCTACGGCGGGGAGATGGGACCGGATTTAGCTCACGTGGCGGAAAATGCCGGCATCAGCGAAGAAGAGGTTGTAAAGCGCCACAGTGCGCCGGAATACCTCATCTACATGCTCGGCTTTACCCCGGGCTTTACTTACCTCGGCGGTCTGGATCCTAGCATCGAAACCCCGCGCTTAAAGACGCCCCGCGTCTCGATTCCCGCGGGTTCGGTGGGCATCGCGGGCAAACAGACCGGCATCTACCCGATTGCCTCGCCGGGCGGCTGGCAGCTCATCGGAAGAACCCCGGTCCGCATGTACGATCCGCTGCGCGAGACCCCGATTTTGCCGCGCGCCGGCCAGTACATTCACTTCTTCCCGATTACCGAGGAAGAGTACCGGAAAATAGAAGCGGAAATCGAAGCGGGCAGCTACCGCCTCAGCACACGCAAGCGAGAGGAGGTCAAGGCATGAGCATTCAAGTGATTACCCCCGGCGCTCTGACCACGGTTCAGGACCTGGGCCGCATCGGTTATCAGGCCTTCGGCGTTCCGGTCTCCGGCGCCATGGACCCCCGCGCCCTGCGCCTTGCCAACATCCTCTGCGGAAATCCCGAAAATGAGGCTGCGCTCGAATGCACCCTCCTTGGCCCCGCACTCCGCTTCACGGCGGACAATGTAATCGGGCTCACCGGCGGCGACCTCGGCGCTACCTTAGACGGTCAGCCCCTCGCGCCCTACGGCGCATACGCGGTGAAGAGCGGACAGACGCTTCGCTTCACGGCGCCGAAGACCGGCTGCCGCGCCTACCTCGCCTTCCACGGCGGCCTTGATATTCCGCTCGTCATGGGCAGCCGCTCGACCTATCTTAAGGCTAAGCTCGGCGGCTTCTGCGGGCGCAAACTTGAGAAGGACGATGAGATTGCCTTCCGCGCTCCGGCGGCGACCATTCCGAACCTCGATGCGCGCCGTTTTACCCCGGAGTTCGTAAAGCGGGACATCTACACCCTGCGCGTGGTCTTAGGACCGCAGGACGATGCCTTCACCGCAGAGGGACTCAAGAGCTTTTTAAGCGAAGTCTACACGGTGACCCCGGAGTTTGACCGCATGGGTTGCCGCCTTACCGGCGCGGCGATTGCCCACAAGGACGGTGCCGACATCATCTCGGACGGCATTGCCTTCGGCGCGATTCAGGTTCCGGCCTCCGGCGAGCCCATTATCATGCTTGCGGACCGGCAGACCACCGGCGGCTACACCAAGATTGCAAACGTGATCAGTGCGGACTTCCGCTTGCTTGCGCAGATTAAGGCGAACGACCGCGTCCGCTTTGAAAAGGTTTCGATCGAGGCGGCACAGGACGCTCGGCGCGCCGAGAACAACGCGCTCCGCGTGTTCTCTTACGCGTTTACGCGCTGAGTACGTTTTGCTCTCACATTACACAGAAAAGGAAAGCAGTTCATGAGCACAGATTTCAAGAAGTTGACCCCCCGGGAAGTCCGCGCGCTCGCCGAAGCAAATAAGCTTGACACCGCGACCGGCGCGCTCTGCCCCGACTATGTAAAGGCAAGTCTTTTGATTCTTCCGAGCACCTACGCGGACGATTTTCTCCGCTTTGCCTCCTGGAACCCGGAAATTTTCCCTGTTCTCGAGGTCATACGGGAAAAGCCCGTCTCCTCCTTCCTTGCGCCCGGGGCCAATCTCTGCACCGCCCTGCCGCGCTACCGCATCTTTATCAACGGCGAGGTCTCCGAGGATGTGAACGAAGTGAAGGCGCTCTGGAACATCGGCTCTGTCGGCTTCTTGATCGGTTGTACCGCCTCCGCGGACGGCCTGCTCCTGGAGAACGGTCTTTCCGTGCGCCATGTCGAAGAACAGAAGGCCATGCCGCTCTATGAAACCAAGCTCCGCACAAACCCGACGGGGCCTTTCCGCGGTCCCGTTGTGGTCGCCATGCGGCCTCTTTCCCAAACGGCGGTGAAGGAAGCCTACCGGCTGACCGAGTCCCTGGAACTTGTGCAGGGTGCGCCGCTTCACATCGGCGCGCCGTCGGAAATCGGCATTCGCTCGCTCGAGACGCCGGACTACGGCGACGCGGTCCGTATCGCTCCGGACGAAACCCCTGTCTTCTGGTCTTCGCCCGCAACAATGCAGGCTGTGCTCCGCTTTGCCAAGCTGCCGCTTGCCATCACCGAGACACCCGGCTTCCCGCTGGTCTCCGACATACGGAATGCCGCACTCCCGGAGCTCTTCAAAAAAGAAAAAGCGCGCGTTTAATCAACGCAGCGCTCTCTCATTCCGCCGGTTCTCCCGGCGGTTTTTTAAACCCTCAAGGAAGAACTTTCGCCCGCCCGCAATGAGGTGTCCGTTCAGCATGAGTAAGACCGCCTCGGTCATCTCCGGCGAGATGCGCCCGCTCCCGAATTTCGAGAAGGCGCGAAACGGCATGTGGTAGGTAAAAATCAAATTCAAATTCGGCTCACGCTTTGCCGCGCTCTTGTTGAGCGCGCGCTGTAAGCCGCGGTAAATGAGCCGCGCGAGCAGACCGCGCGAACGCCTGAGTTCATGGACCGCATCGCCGCGAAGCAGTTCCCCTGCGAGCGCCGGGCGCTCGGTTTTTCGCCCGAGCAAGCGCTCAAATTCCGCTCTCCCGACTTGTTGCGCCGCCCCGCTGAAATAGTGGGGCAGGCGCTTTTTTTCTTGCGGGATAAGCACGCGTTCTCCCCCGCGCTCTGTTTCCGCAGCGAGGCGAAGATCCGCCGCACTCGCACCGACTAAAATGCGGTAGCGCCCTTCCTCTTCGATAAAACAGCCTCTTGCACTGTCGTAGACCCGAAAACTCTTGTCATCAAAGGGGATGAACACTTCTTTCTCCTCCCCCGCCTTTAAAAAGACCTTGGCAAAGCCCTTCAATTCCTTTTCCGGCCGAAAGACCGCGCTCTCCAAGGCACTTATGTAGAGTTGCGCAATTTCCGCGCCGTCCCTTGCGCCGCTGTTTTTCACGAAAAAGCGTACACCCTCCGCCTCGACCGTGAGATCCCGATAGGAAAAGCTTGTATAGGAGAGCCCGAAGCCGAAGGGATGGTAGAGTGAGATCCCCGCTCTGTCATAGTAGCGGTAGCCCACATAGAGACTCTCGCGGTACTCCGCGCAGTTGCCGCGAAGTTTCCGGTAGGGGTAGGCCGGAGTATCCGAAAGCGCGCGCGGATAGCTCTCCGCGAGCTTCCCCATGGGCGTAGCCTCTCCGTACAGCAGCTCTGCCATGGCGCCCGCCCCGGCCTCACCGCCGAGGTAGCCGTGCAGCACGGCGCGCGCATCCCGCTCGACCGAGAGATCCACGACCGAACCCGCGCTCAGCACGAGGATGATGTTCGGATTGACATCCGCGAGGCTGTGAAGCACCCGCCGCTGTGCCGCCGGCAGCGCCAGCGTCTTTCGGTCCAGGCCCTCGGTCTCTGCCATCTCATCGAGACCGCAGCAGAAAATCACACAGGAAGCTTGCCGTGCGAGTTTCAGCGCGCGGCGAAGTCGCTTCTCTGCCCGGCGTTTGCCGTCATCTCCGTGTCGCGCGTAGCCGCTCGCCGCTCCGATGAGCTTACCGCCGAGGCGCTGCGAGAGCTGTCCCGCGAGCGTCTCGACCCGGCGGCTGTTCACGAGCGAGGAACCCGCGCCCTGATAGCGCGGCATGAAAGCAAAGTCACCGATCAATGCGACCGTTTCTTCTCCGGAGAGCGGCAGTATGCCGTCGTTCTTTAGGAGCACCGCACTCTCCCGCGCCGCCCGGCGCGCGAGCGCGTGCTGCCGCAGCGGATCCACAGGCACAGCCTTCTTTGCCTGTACCGCGGCGCGCCGCAGCGTGCGGAAGTAGTCCTTCAGGCAGACATCGATTTCCGCCTCGGAGAGCTCCCCCCGCTCTACGGCGCGCAGCACTTCCCGCGCCGCATAGAGTCCGGGATTCGGCATTTCCAGCGTGGTGCGGCACTGTATGCCCCGAATGTGATCGTCCGAGCCGCCCCAGTCCGTCACAACCATGCCGTCATAGCCCCACTCGTCCCGCAAAATGTCGAGCATGAGCTGCGGGTTTTCATTCGACTGAAGCCCGTTTACCTGGTTATAGCTTGTCATCAGCGCTGCGGGTTTTCCCTCCTTCACCGCCATCTCAAAGCCCGTGAGATAAAGCTCTCGGAGCGCTCTCTCGTCCACGACGGCATTTAAGGTCATGCGTCGAAACTCCTGTGAGTTCACGGCATAGTGTTTCACGCAGGCCAGCGCCCCGCCGCGCTGTATACCGCGCACATAGGCGGCCGCGAGCTTGCCGGAGAGATAGGGGTCCTCCGAGAAGTACTCGAAATTCCGCCCGCAGAGCGGACTCCGCTTAATGTTGAGTCCCGGCCCGAGCAGCACATCCACCCCCTGTGAACGCGCCTCGTTTCCGAGTGCTTCGCCCACCGCTTCGGCAAGTTCCGTGTCCCAGCTGTTTGCAACGGTCGCCGCCGTCGGAAAGCAGGTTGCGGGGCGAGATGCATGAAGCCCCAGGTGATCTCCTATGCCCTCCTGCTTTCTGAGACCGTGCGGCCCGTCCGAAAAGAAAAGAGCCGGCAAGCCCCGTCTCGGGAGTGCCCGGCTCTTCCAGGCGCCGCCCCCGGATAAGAGGGCCGCCTTTTCAAAGAGGGTCAGACGCGCAAGGGCCTCCGACCGCTTTTTTGTTTTGTTTTGTTTCCGACTCATTCTGCCTTCTTCTCCCGAGCATGCTCGGGCATAATCCAAAACTTCATCGCGGGAAAACTGATTGCCACCTGCAGCACTATGTTTAAGACTGCGGAACCCAAAATACCGAAGCGCGGCAAGGTATAGGCCGGCAGCGCCGCCGAGACGAGGGTCAAAAAGACCGCAAGGAGCACAAAGCGGAGTGCCGCCTTTCCCGCATTCCCGGAAGCGCGAAATACCAGCTTTCGCTGCACCGAGAAATTAACCGTCTGCGCGAGTGCGGTCGCAAACAAAAAGCTCAAGAAACCCGCGAGCCCCAAATCCTCCCGTATATTTCGATACTGAAAAACCAGGAAGGAAAAAGGTCTGTCCCGAAACGCACGGAACAAGACATGCGTGCCGACAAAAGTCGCAAGGAGGTTCACCAGGGTCGCACAGTTCGAAAGCAGATTAAAAAGCAAAAACTCCCGCAGCGCGGTGTGGCGCTCCCAAAACGCATTCACGGTGACGCGCTCAGTAGAGCGTGTCCGGGTGCTGGACAGCCTGCTTAATCTTCTCCGCCGTCTCGCTGCCGCAGAGCACGCCGATCAGCTTTAAGCCGAAGTCCATCGCCGTGCCGAGTCCGCGCCCGGTCGTGAGTCCCTCGCTCCGCTCCACCGCGGCCCCGCTCCACTCGGCGCCGTTGATGCCGTCAATGCCGCGCTCCCAACCCGGATAGCAGGTAAAGCGCTTGTTCGCAAAGAGTCCCATCTTGCCGAGTATACTCGGCGCCGCACAGATGGCAGCGAGCTCCTTGCCCTGTTCCGCCTGTGCTCTCAAGGTCTGGGCCACCAGCGCATGGCGCACCAGATTGCTGACGCCCGGCATGCCGCCCGGCAGGAAGATCATATCCTCCGCCGAAAAGTCCATCTCCTCAATCAGGCGATCTGTCACAATCGCAATGCCGTGAGAACCGGTCACGACGCGCTCTCCGCTCACGGAGACCAGGGTCACCTGTACCTCGGCGCGCCGCAAGAGGTCAACAACCATCAGGCATTCCACTTCTTCCAAGCCCTGTGCGAGCAGGGCGCTGACACGTTTCATACTCTCTCCTCTCAGGGCTCCGCCTGCATCGCCATGCGAAGCGGCGGTATCATCTGCTTTTTCCGGCTCACAACGCCCGGCAGGTAGAAATAGCCTTCCGCCTCCGGCGCACGTCCGAAGGCACGCCGCGCGTACTCCTCGGCCATGTTGCCGTACCAGAAGAGCTCCGTGCTCTCGGAGGGCGTGTCGGTCGCCATGTAGTAAACGGTATCCACACCGGTGCGGTTCGCGGCTGCTTCGAGGAAGGGCTTCACCAGCTCCTCGGCCGCCTTCCGATTTTTCTCGGTCATAAAGGTGCTCTGGCTCACGCCGAAACGAATGTCGCCGAAGGTAAAGACCTTAAAGTCCGCGAAGAAAATATCCTCGGCGCTCCGTCCGCTCAAATCCTCGCCGGCCTCAAACATCTGATTCGCATAGCTCTCGATATCGACCTCCGCAATGGCGGCAAGTGCCTCTGCCGCCGCGCGGTCCCGCGCCGTGCAAGTCGGCGAGCGGAACATCAGCGTATCCGAGAGGATTGCGGAGAGCATGAGCCCCGCGATTTCCTTCGGCGGAGTGAGATTCTTCTCCTGCATGATGGAATAGACAATGGTGTTGGTGCAGCCGACCGGCTCGTTCCGAAAGTAGGCCGGTCCGCCGGTCTCCAGATTGCCGATTCTGTGGTGATCGATGATTTCCAGAATCTCCGCCTGTTCCATGCCGTCCACGGTCTGGGTAAACTCGTTGTGGTCCACCAGAATAACCCGCTTCGGGTGCAGATTCAAGAGGTTTCTGCGGCTCACGACACCGACATACTTTCCGTCGGAATCAAGTATCGGGAAATAGCGGTGACGCACCGATGCCATGATTTTCTTCGCGTCCTCGACATAGGTGTTGAGACCGAACTGCAGCAGCTTCTCGCTCTGCATGATGTGGCGCACCGGAATCGCGGTGCTGATGAGGCGTGCCGCCGCATAGGTGTCGTAGGGGCTCATGAGCACCGTACAGTTCTTTTCCTTCGCGCGGTTTAAGATGGTCTTTCCGGCCACTGCGCCGCAGCAGATCACAATGCAGGACGCGCCGCACTCAATCGCGCAAATCTGCGCCTCATAGCGGTTCGAAACCAGAACGATATCGTTCTCGTTCACGAACTCTTCAATGACCTCGGGACTTGTGCCGATGTAGATATGCCCCTGCTCGATGCACGCCTCCGGGTCGCCGGAAATCATCTCTGCGTCAAGGGTCGAGATGAGGTTCTTATAGGGCGTCTTTGCGGTCGCGAGTATGCCGTTGTCGAGGAGATTCATGTTGATGTTTGTGATATCGGTGACCGAAACCAGACCCAGGAGTTCCTGCTCCTCAGTCGTGATGCAGAGGGTCTCGATGTCCTCTTCGCGCATCAGCTTCCAGACCTCGCGGAGACTCATTTCTCCGTCAATACCCGGCCGAATGCGGAAGTCGATGTCCTTCATCTGCGGACTCACGCTCGTGATGAGGCGGGGCGCCTTCATGTTCCAGTAATTCAGCACGAACTGCGACTCGCGATTCACGCTGCCCGCTCGCCGCGCCTCGTACTCGCCCTGCGGATCGATCTGCTTTTTCAGCCAGCAATAACTGAGTGCCGCGCAGATGGAATCCGTATCCGGATTCTTATGCCCGACAATATTAATTTTCTTTCTCCGGTTATGAGTCGGCACGCTCTTCCCCCTCTCTCTTCACAGCGACGCGGCCGTCCACGCAGAAAAACGTGAAGGTCGCAAAAAACAGGCACTTTCCGCCCCCGTCCGTCACCTCTGCCTCAATGACAGCCGTCTGTCGGCTGCGCCGCAGCACGCGGCTCTTTCCGTATATGCGCTTCTCCTCGGTCGAGGAGAGATAGTGTAAGTCCGCCGTCTGGGTCACATAGGCGTGGCCGTTCCCGCGCGCCGTCATGCCCGCAATCACATCCGCGAGTGCGTAAAATGCGCCGCCGTGCACCATGCCGTAGGCATTGGTCACATCGTCCTCGACATCCAGATAGCCCTCCGCGCTGTTCTCCTCGAGATCCGTGAGGGTCACGTGATTGTGCAGCGCGAAGCGATTGTTGACAATTAAATCCCGGTATTCTTCTAATTTTTGTTTACTCATTGAATCTCCGAAATAACCTCCATGACCTTTGCTTCTTCCATTCCCTGCGCGATACTCAGCGAATAGCTGTAGTCACCGCGCTGCCAGGTTGCGAGATACACTCTGCCGTCCTGGCCGCGGAGGCGCACTTCTCCCTCTGTCTCGTTGACTCTGCGGTCCTCCGGGTAGACCGTGTAGTCTCCGCTGATATCTTCCATGCTTTTTGCTTTGCGAAGCAGCACCTGCGTCTCGGTCTTGTCCGCCACACCGCCGTAAAAGACCTGAACAATGCCGCCGTCCTGTATCGCCTGGACATGGCTCAGATGAAAGTCTCCGATCTTCTCCGGTGCCTTCAGTTCCACGCCGGTCTCTTTCAGCGCTTCCTTCAGATCGCGGACATCCATCCACGGATTTGCGGCCTCCGCCTGCGTTCCGCTTGCCGCCTCGCCGCTCCCCGCGACTTCGCTGCTCTCTACGGCGCTGCTCTCTGCCTTGCTCTCTGTCGTCTTTGCCGTACCGCAGGCCGTGAACGCAGTGACTGCCAGTGCCAGCGCTGCCGATACCGCAACAAGCTTGCTCCGATTTCTTCTCATCTTGCCTCCTTGCTCGTCCGAGCATGTGCAGTGTTCCTTCTTTGCCCCTTGCTCTGTCTCCGCTTTTGCTTTCCGTTTCTTTCCGTTTCTTTCCGTTTCTATCTTAGCACAGGCAGGCAAATCCACGCCATAGCCTTCCTGCGGGAACGGTCGAAAAAGACGCCGCGGAGATATTTGCCCCGCGGCGTCTCAGAGAAATGATTTATTTTCCGAGTCTGCTGTTTCAGTACTCTTCTCTCTTGTGGCAGTAGAGGAGCAGCGCAAGTCCCGCAATCGAGAAGGCTGCCGCCGCAGCGCTCGAAGCCTGACCGGTCTTCGGAAGCCCGCTCTTTTTGCCGCGCTGTGCCTGAACCGCGACCGGTCCGGATACGCCTGCGTCACGACTCGGCGCCGCAAGGCGATTCGGAATCTCGTTGTTGTTTGCCGGATTCATCGGGCGCACCTCGGTCACGGAAGAAGTCGGTGCCGTTCCCGTCGAGCTGTTCCGATATGCCGCACTCCTGCCCGTTGCTCTTCCGCCGCCGGTATAGCTTCTGCCGCCGCCGGAATTGCCCGTCGTACCGTAGTAACGGTTTGCAATGTCAAAATTCAAATGTGCGCCGACCTGACGGATGCGCTCCGCAACCGGGAAGTTCAAGACATATGCGGAACCGCCCGACACTTCGGCAATGCGATAGTAGCTGAGCGTCTGTACCTCTCCCTCGCGCTCCGCATCGGAGGCGCTTGCGAGCAGCGCATCGGAAGCGCTCGCGCGGCGCGCATTGCTTGCCGTCGCCTTCTCGAGACGGTGCAGACCCTCCACAAAATACCAGCGTCCGTCCGCGTTCGGCTTCACAACCGCAAGTCTCGACTCACCCTCAATGAGCTTCTGATTCTGATCCAGCGCGTCAATGCGAACGGTGATGGAGTTCGGACGATACTCCGTGCGGTTTCCGTCCAACCAAGTCTTTCGAATCACAACCGGCGTCTCGCCGTTCTTATGATCCACACTGACCGCCTCAATCGCCTCGTTCTCGGAAACTGCGCCTTCCCGATCGAAGTAGTAGGGTTCCGTCGAATAGCCGGCGCCGAGAGCGGCGGTATCCTCCTGAACCTGATACTTTGCACCGTTCGGAAGACCGCTGATGGTCACAGCCTCATTGCCCTGCAAGCTTACGCTCGCGTAGCTCAGATAGCCTTCCTCGACACCGTACTGCGCACGGACCGCATCCGAGAGCGTCGCAAAGCGAATTTCCCGCTGTCCCTCTCCGTCCGTCACCGTGTACTCACCCGGCGCGCTGTCCAAAAAGACACGCATGCTTGCCGAGCCCTGCTCGACCGTACCGCTTCCCGCCGTAAAGTGGCGAAGCGAGAGTGTTGCATTTCCCGCCGCAAACGCGCTGAGCGGAAAACTGAGCGCCGCGACCGTCGCGGTCAGTGCGCAAGCGACAAAGCTGTGCGAAACCTTTGCAAATAATCCCTTCTTCATACCGAATCCTCTTCTTTCATTTTCAGCGACAGACGCCGCAAATTCAAAATTCGTTTGACTCCCCCATCTTAGAAAATGCGCTTTTTCAAGTCAAGGAAACTCATGAAATCGTATTGTATTTGTAAGATTTCTGTAACATATCTCCTCTGCGCTTCGGTTTTGACGCAAGCGCGCTTTCGCGCTATAATGGCTTGATAACAATGAAATACCATTCTCAGGAGGTCTGACATGTGGAATATCGTGACCGATTCCAGCTGCGACGACATACGCTTTGAAGAACAGCGCGAAGATATTCTGTATCAGAGTGTCCCCTTTTACCTCTATACCGACACGAAAGAATACGTGGACGACGGCAGTATTTCCGTTCCGGAGATGATGGAGGACTTGAAGAAGAGTAAGACCGCCCGCACCTCCTGTCCTTCTCCGGCTTCCTTTGCCGAGGCTTTCCGGAAACCCGGCGATGTGATTGCCTTCACCATCTCTTCCGAACTCTCCGGCAGTTTCCAGAGTGCCGAGACCGCGCGTCTCATGGTCGAGGAAGAAGAACCCGGCAAGCGCATCACCGTTTTCAACACGCGTACGGACGGTCCCTCGATTATGCTCTTAATCCGGGAGACCGCGCGCATGATACTGGACGGCCTCGATTACGCGGAGATCATCTCCCGCATCCCGGCCCTCATAGACCGCACCTTCATCGTCTATGCGCTGTCCTCCTTCGACAATTTGATTCGCAACGGACGCATGAGCCGCCTGACCGGTTTTCTCGCAAATACCCTCGGCTTTTGGGGCGTGGGCATCGCGACTCCCGAGGGGACCATACAAATCAAGGGCAAGGTTCGCGGCACAAAAAAGGTCCTGGACAGCATTGTCCAAGACCTCAGGGAAAAGGGGCGCGCCGTTCAGGAAGTCGTAATTGTGCACTGCCTGAATCAACCGGTCGCCGAGGCGCTCGCAAGCGCCATCCGGGAAGCGTTTCAGTCTGCTTCGGTCGAAGTTCGTCCGGCCGGCGGGCTTGACTGCTTCTATGCCGAACAGAACGGCATGATTATCGGCTATCGCGTTGCTGCGCAGTGAGCCGACGTCGCCGATCAAGCTCTATCCACTCGAGAAGACCGAGCGGACGGTACTCCGAAAACATACAAAAACAGTTGATCATGAGACAGGGGATGTCCTTTTCGATGGGCTCCCCTGTCTCTCTGTCTGTCTGCGGGCGCTTTGCCGCCCTTGTCTCTGCGATAAAGCGGTTCACGAGCACCTCATCGAAGGTATCGTGCAGATGGCCGTAGAGCATGGCGCTCTTCGGCTCTCCCTGCGCGGTCAGCCGATTCTGCCCGTTGTAACAAAAGACCGGGTAGTGCGAGAGTATCACCTTTCTTCCCTCGTCGTGAATCTCCGCATAGTCTTGAATCCAGTGGAAGCGGCTGCGGTCAAAGGCGCTCTTTTTGAGATAGTAATCGTGGTTTCCCCGAAGCAGATAGAGTTCTCCCTTCAAGCGACGCACGATTTCGTTGGTCTCCTCGGCCTTTCCCACGGAGAAGTCGCCGAGGATAAACACCTCGTCCTTCGGCGACACGGTTTGATTCCAGGCGGCAATCATATGCGCGTGCATTTCCTCAAGGGAGGCAAAGCCCCGGCAGTCCATCTCGCGGTTTAGCTTGTCGTGAAAAAAATGTAAGTCCGAGATATAGCGCTTCATCCTGCCTCCTGTCAAATTCAGTTCTTTCCGAGCGCATTGACCACGCTTTCCGCAAGCCGCTCCGGCGTCATACCCTGCGCTTTTAAGAGCGACGAGATGCGGTAGCGGTCATAAAAAGCCTTCGGGAGACCGCGGAGTAAAACCTTCATCGAGCTGTCTGCATAGAAGCCCGCGACCTTAGCGCCGAAGCCGCCGGAGAGCAGACCATCCTCCAGAACCAGCACCGCGCGATGCTCTTTTCGCAAATCTCCTAGCAGCGCCTCGTCGAGATCCGAAACCACCCCCGGGTTCATAAGGGTCGGACATATGCCGTACTTCTCTTCGAGAACCGCGGCTGTCTTTTTGCCGAGCGCCTGCATGTCGCCGGGCGCCAGAATCGCTGCTTCCCCGCCGCGCCGCACAATTTCATAGTGCGCGGGCAGCGAAAAGTTCTCCCGTACCGCACCCGTCGCGTGACAAAGTTCGGTGGAGGGGATGAGAATTGCGACCGGATTTTCCCTCTGCTTCATGGACCAGCGGAGCATGCTCAAGTACTCTTCGACCGAGGTCGGCGCAAGCACAAGGAGTTCCGGGATATTGCAAAGCATGGGGAGCGCAAGTACGCCGCTGTGCGTCACGTCGCTCATGCCAAAGAGCGATGCGCTGCCGAGCAGCATCGTGACCGGGCTCCTCTGGATGCAAACATCGTGAACCAGCTGATCGTAGGCGCGCTGTAAGAAGGTCGCCTCCGTAAAATAGACCGGCTTCGCGCCGCGCTTTGCCGCGCCCGAGGCAACGGCAAGCGCCGTCTGCTCCGCAATGCCGACATCGAGATACTGCTCTCCGAGCATAGTGCGGCGCTCGGGCGTTAAATCGATGGTGCCCGGCACACCAGAAGTCAGCACGAGCACGGCCGGATCTTCCGCCGCTGCCTTTAGAAGAAAGTCTGCGGTCGCCTCCTCATAGCTCTCGCCCTCAAAGCGGAAGTCCGGCAGAGTCTCGCCGCTCTCCCGGTCAAAGGGGAAGTGCCAGTGAAACTCCTCCTTCCGAGTCTCCGCCGGCTCATAGCCCTTGCCCTTTAGGGTATTGATGTGGAGCACAAGCGGGTGATCCACATCCTTCACCGCATTCAGCGCCCGAATCAGCGCGCCTATGTCATTGCCCGCCGCCTCATAGCGGTAGTCAAGTCCCATCGCGCGGAACAGGTTGTTTTCGGAAGTTCCGTTGCTCTCGCGGAGTGCCTCAAGCGAGGCATAGAGCCCGCCGTGATTCTCGGCAATCGACATCTGATTGTCGTTTACCAGAATGAGGAACTGCCCCTTAAACTCACCTGCGGTGTTGAGACCCTCGAGCGCCTCGCCGCCGGAGAGCGAACCGTCGCCGATGACCGCGACTACCTTCTCCGTTCCGCCGAGCAAATTTCTCGCCTTCGCCATGCCGAGCGCAAGATCGATTGAGACCGAGGTGTGCCCGAGTTCAAAGAAATCGTGCGGGCTCTCCTTCGGATTCGAGTAGGCCGAGACATCGTCGTAGTGCGCGGGGTCCGTATAAGCCTCCCGCCGCCCGGTCAGCATCTTGTGCGGATAGGTCTGGTGGGAGATGTCGTAGATGATTTTATCCTCCGGCGAAGAAAAAACCGCGTGGAGCGCTACGGTCGCCTCGATAAAACCGAGATCCGGCCCCACATGTCCCATGTGCCGACTCGCGCGGACGATGAGCGCCTCCCGCATCTCCGCCGCGAGCGCCGTCATCTCTTCGACACTCAATTTTTTGACGTCCGCGGGGCTGTTGATTGTTTCCAAATACATAACTCTTACCTCGTTTCAACGCAGTTGCCTGACAGCAGTATTATAAGAGCCCACATACAAAAAGAGAATGAATACGCCTTAAAAAAACAGCGGGAGCTTGCGCTCCCGCTGCGTGCCTGGGCTGGCCGGATTCGAACCGTCGAATGAAGGAGTCAAAGTCCTTTGCCTTACCGCTTGGCGACAGCCCAAAATGCCTATTCAGCATAGCAGACTGCTTCTCTTCTGACAAGCCTCTCTTTGCCCCCGGACTCAGTCCTCTAAGAGTTCTTCGAGGGAGTCGAGCTCGCGGAGTGCCCCGTGAACCCGTCCGAAGCCGTAGCTCACATGATAAAAATCGACGCCGGCCTCCTCGGCCGCGACCTGATCCATCTCGGTATCTCCGATGTACACAGCCTCCTCTGTACTGATTTCGTTCCGCTCCAGAATGAGTTCTATGTTCTCCCCCTTCGGGCGTCCGGTCTCGCCGTAGCAAATAAAATCGCGAATCACACCGTCCTCCCCGCTGCTCAAACCGCCCGCTTCGAGCAGGGACTCGATATAGCCCTCCTGGCAGTTTGAGACAATGTAGAGTTCCTTGCCGCTCTCGAAAAGGGCGCGGAGGGTCTTCAGCACCCCGGGATAAAAGCAGCCGCTGTGGGACTCCAGATAATCGATCTCGTGCCGCATGCAGGCTTCCATGATTTCCTTCTGCTCCAGGGGATCCGCGTCCGGGGAGATGCGTGCCGCAATCTCATCCATCGTGTGTCCCATAAAGCCGTGCATGTCATCGACCGTCAGCGTCCCGCTGCCCCTGCGCGCCTTCAGCACCTCATTCCAGGAATCCGTGACCGCACGCGCGCTGTCCCAGAGCGTCCCGTCTACATCAAAGAGATAAGCCCGTTTCATTCCGTCCCTCCTTTTTCTCGCCGTTTTTATCTTGTATAGCCTGTTTTGCCCCGTTTGACAATCAGAAAAAAGCTGCGGCAATATGCCGCAGCCCGAAGCACAGTGCAACGCCTCTCTGTTTTCACACCCCGATGCATTGTTTCGAAGCACCGCAGGCTTTTACCCCAAGTAGAAGAACTGTCCCGCTTTCTTTAAAACCGGACGCAGCGCCGCATAGGCGATGACCACGACCACGGTGCCCGCGACCGAGTTGATTGCGGTCACACCGGCTGCCCAGGTCGCCATAATCTTCGACGCTTCCTGCGGAATGCCGAGCAGATAGGTTTTATAGAGATAGCCCACAATCGGATCCGCAATCACATTAAAGCCGAGCGCGACCGCGGAAGCGAGGAGCGTCCAGAAAAAGAGATATTTTCTGTCGTGATCTTCCGTGATGTGGCCGAGCTTATGCGCGATAAAGCCCGCAATGAGACCGATCAAGAACTTGAGCAAAAAGGTCTTCGGTGCGGAAGTCACGTACTTCGGATCCATTAAATCCGCAATCGTCATGCCGATTGCGCCCGCAAGGCCGCCGTACACACCGCCCAGATAAAGCGCCGCAAGCACGCAAAAGGCGTTGCCGATATGAAGCGCCACCATGCCGCCGCCCGGCGTGGGAATCGGGATTTTCAAAAAGGCAAAGGCTGCGTAGCAGAGCGCTGCCATGAGCCCCGTCAATACGATTTTATGAAGTCTCTGATCTGTGTTTGTCGCTGTCTGTTGTCCTGTCATGACATCATCCCCCTTTGTTTCGATAAGCACGATTGTAGCGCAAATCTGGATTCAAAAAAGACTCAGTTTTCATATTTTTTACGATACCAGTTTGCGTTACAATGATACCAGTTTGAAAATCGGAGGTCTCTTCATGCTCACCTACTTTTTGAATACCCGCGGCAAAGAGAGTAAATACCGCTTTCTCTACAATGCCATTCGGAGCGATATTCTCGCAAAGAAACTGCTTCCCGGCGAACGCCTGCCCTCCAAGCGCGCGCTCGCGGAACACCTGGGCCTAAGCCTCTCGACGGTCGGAAGTGCCTACGCGGCGCTTCTCGATGAGGGCTATCTCGAGGTCAAAGCGCGGAGCGGCTTCTTTGTCTCCGCCCTCACGCTTCCGGAAAACGGCAACGCAAACCGAACAGACAAGGCAGACTTTCAACCCGCGAACGCCGCGGAAACGGCTCGAACACCCAAAGGCAGCGACGGAAACGCAGACGCGAACGCCGAAGCGGCAATCTCCGAAACCGAACCCTCCGCGCCGCACAGCTCCCTCGGCGAACTCGCCGCCGACTTCCCCTTTACGCCCTTCTCCCACATTGTCCGCGATGTTCTGCTCCGCTTTCCGCGTGAGCTGCTCGCGCGCCCGGAAAATCAGGGGGCTCTGCACTTTCGCCGCGCCATCAGTGCCTATCTGCTCCGCTATCGCGGCATGCAGGCGGATCCCGCGCAAATCGTAATCGGCTCCGGCACCGAGTATCTCTACGGACTGGTTGCGCAGCTCCTGCCCCGCGCGGCGCTCTACGGCATCGAGGCGCAGTCCTATGAGAAGATACGCCTTGTCTACAGCGCCTACGCCCGCCCCTATGAACTCCTGCCGCTCGATGCCTACGGGGTGAGTGCCGAGGGGCTCGCCGCCTCCCGCGCCTCCTTACTCCATGTGACACCCTACCAGAGCTACCCGAGCGGCGTGACCGCAACCGCCGCCAAGCGCTTTGAATATCTCCGCTGGGCCAAGGAGAGAGCTGCCTTTCTCGTGGAGGATGACTATGCCTCCGAGTTTTCGCTCCAAAAAAAGCCGCTGGAAACCATCTATGCGATGGATTCCAACGACTCTGTGATTTACCTCAATACCTTTACCAAGACCCTCGCGCCGTCCATGCGTGTCGCCTATATGGTGCTCCCGAAGCGCCTCCTCGAAAGTTACCGCGAACGTCTCGGCTTCTATGCCTGCACCGTCCCCGCGCTCGACCAGTATGTGCTCGCCGAGTACATAGACCGCGGCTACTTAGAACGGCGCCTGAATCAACTGCGTCGAAAACTCCGTCTCTCTATGCGGGATTCGAAAGCGCAAGCTCCAGAAGACGTCCCGCAGCCGCTGCGAAGCGAGTCAGGGAATTGATCTTCACAAAATTTTGCCCGAAAACCCGCTGCACCGCGGGGAGCCCGGCATCGTCGCCGGTGTAGACGCAGAGCGCCGTGACACCGGAAGCGCACACCGTGCGAACTTCCTTCGCGGCGTTCTCTATCGCCCCTTCGCCCGCGTAGGCCTGTTCCTGCCCTTGATAGAGAAACTTCACCATGTCGTTCGGCGTCACATCGCTCAGCACAATCAGAATCTTTCGCTCCGAGGGGTACTCTGCCATCAGTTCGCCGACTGCGCGGTAGGCGAGCCCGTCCCGGTTTGCGCCCGCCGTGAAATAGCGGAAAATCTCTTCGTTCTTCTCGTGCTCCTCGTAATCGCGGTAACGCGTCAGCACTGTGTAGCCGCTCATCGAGAGATAGCCCCAGACTCGCACCGGCAATTTCAATGCACTCAGGCTCTCGGCCAAAATATAGGCCTGGCGCGCAACCAACTCGGTTCTCTCCTCCTGCGAAGTGCTCGCATCGAGCAGGAGATCCACGCTCACCCGACTCTGATCCCCGGGGCGCTGCTTTTCGAAGATGCGCGCATCATTCAGACAAAGCGCGCGGTACAGTTTCCCGGGAAGCAGCCGCCCCGTGCGGCCGGGCACTTCCTCCGGGTCGCGGAGCTGCCGCAGCGCATTTTTAAGGCGCTCTCTGAGTTCCGCAATCGCCGCGTGATCCCGCGCAATTTCACCCTCATGGGCGCGACGGGTCTTTTGCTCCCGCGCTTCCATCTCGCGGCGCATGCGCTTGGTAAAGCCTTTTAATTTTTTGACTTCTTCGAGCGGCAGTCTGCCGTCCGTAAAATAAAGCCTGCTTCCCGCGTGGGCATCCTTACAGCAGCGGAGATTCAGTTCACTCTCCTTCACATCCGGATACAGGGGGGTGCCGAAATAGTCGCGGATATACTGTCTCAGCTGTTCCGCACTCTTCTCCAGATAGCGCTCGCCGAACTTTTTGGCACCTGTCTTTGCGCCCGCGCTCGGCACAAGTTCGCCGAAGCCCATCACGAGGCGGCGCACATTCGGCTGTAGGGGCTCCTGCCGCTCTGCCGTGCTCCGCTTCCGAAACACAAACTTCGGCAGCGCGAAGCGACGGCGACGCTGTTCGGAAGCCGCCTTGCCCGGAAGATAGGTAAAGTAGCGGGCAAGGGTCTTGCCGACGCTTTCAATCCAAGCCTCGGTGTCCAAGTCTCCGGAGACTTCCAGTTCCGCGAGGAGTTTCCGGTCCACGAGGTCCGGGAGGCCGCTATCCTCACCGAGCATGCTCCGGTAATGCCCCTCGAGTATCCAGCCCTCGCGGCTCTCCGCGATACTTGGCATAAAGTTCTTCAACTTTTCCCGCGCATAGGCCTGCCGGAGCGATTCTGCCGCAGGGCGCTCCGTCTTGACTTTTTCATAACAGCTGTTCTCGAGCGCCAGCCAGAAGAGACTCTCATAGACGCCCTGATCCACGGTCTCGTGAAAGCTGTTGTAAAACTCCATCAAGCGATCCCAGTCGTAAAAACGGTGCGCCGCGCCGATGATGCTGTTCCAGTAGAGATCCGCCCGCCCGTGCTCGTCGTACATGCGAAAGCCCGGGGAAATGCTGTAGTCCCCGGCCGCATTCCAAATCAAATTGGCGCCGCGCCGCTTCTCAAATTCACTGAGTTTCATGCAAACACGCGCCCGGCTTCCAGGCTCTCCGGCAGGCGGGTCGCAACGAGGTCGCTGACCAGGGTCTGCTCGTAGCTGTCAAAGCACTTGTTCACAATGCCGAGTCGCAGCGCTCTCACCGGCGAGAGCCCGCGCTCCATCATGCCGATGGCCGCAATCAGGCCGCGAAGATCCAGCGCGCGGCTCGTGATTTCGCCGCCCTCGCTCTTTTTCCGTATCTCATCGAAGAGCTCCGCAAACTGCGTCGCATACTCCGGGCGTAAGTTCGGATACTTGCCGCTCAGGAGGCGCTTCACGTCCGCGAGCGGAATGACAGGCATCTGAATCACGAGGAAGCGGGAGGCGAGCGCCTCGTTTAATTCGCGCGTTCCCGCGTAGCCGTAGTTCATTGTGCCGATGAAGCGGGTCGCCTCGTGGAGGCACACACGCTCATAGCCCGGGATATCGATGACGCGACGAAAGTCGAGGGCAGCGTGCAGTACCGCGAGGCTCTCATTCTTCGCCATATTGATTTCATCCAAGATGCCGAAACCGCCGCACTCCGCCGCGCGGAGCACCGGTCCCTTCCTGAGCTGTACCGCACCGTCCCGAAAGGTATCCGTACCGATTAAGCTCGCGGCATCCGCATTCACATAGAGGGAAATGTCCCAGAGCGGACGCCCGAAGGCCGCCGCGAGTCCCTCCGCGAGCACATTCTTACCGCTCGCCTTGCCGCCCGAGAGGAGCAAATGTTCCCCGGCGAGCAAAGCGCCGATTGCCTCTTCCCAGACCTCTCTCCCGTAGTAGGGGTAAAGCGGCTCCGGCACGCGGACCGCCTCCGCTTCATCCAAGTGATAATAGCTTCGAAACGCGCGCAGTTCCTCAATCAGACGCTCGGAAATTCCCTCGGCGCGCAAAAATTCCAGACTGTTTTCTTTCATCTCTCTTCCTTTCAGGTTCTAAAAAAGAGGTTCGGTCAGCGCCGAACCTCTTTTCTGTCACAGGGTATTTGCCGGTCTTCTGCCGCGCACAAACACGGAGACGGCATAAAGTACCGCAAGCGCCACACCGCCGGCATACGCCGCATTCCACGGAAGGTTGAAACCGATCTTCGCATTCAGAATGTAGCTGCCGCAGACTATGGTGTAGAAAATGCCCGGAATGAGCGGCATCCAGACAAAAGCGCCCTTCTTCTCGATCAGGAGATAAATGGCCGCCGCCGCCAGCGCAAAGAGTGCCATCGCCTGGTTCGACCAAGCGAAGTATCTCCAGAGCAGGTTAAAGCCGTTCATGTCGACCTTTGCCCAGACCAGAATGCCGAAGACCAGCACAAAGATCGGAGTTGCGAGCATCAGACGGCGCGCGTTGTTGTCCTGCTTGATGTGGAAGGTATCCGCAATCGTGAGGCGCAGCGCGCGGAGCGCCGTATCACCGGAGGTGACCGGAAGCACAATGACACCGATGAGCGCAATCGCACCGCCGACCGGGCCCAGAGCCTTACGACAGAGCACACCGACCACCGAGGTCGCGGAAATTGCCTTGAGACCGCCGTCCGCCGCCTGCTGGAAGTAGCGCAGCACACCGTTCTCGAACTGCATCGTGATACCGCCCTTTGCGGCACCCATCTGGATCAGCGCCATGGTTCCCGCTGCCCACACCATTGCGATAAAGCCCTCGACAATCATCATGTTGTAGAAGGTCATCTTACCTTCGCGCTCGCTCTTCATGGTACGCGCAATCAGCGCGGTCTGCGTCGAGTGGAAGCCCGAGAGGATACCGCAGGCAACCGTCACGAAGAAAATAGGCATGAAGTGGCCGAAAGACTTCATCTCGCCCACGCCGAAGAAATAGTCGCCGTACGCAAACGCGCCGGTATTCCAGCTGTCCCAAACGTTCACAAGCGGATAATGGTTTCCGACCATTACAAAGAAGACACCGACCGCCGAGAAGACCAGCACCGCGCCGAAGATCGGGTACACCTTTCCGATGATCTTATCAATCGGGAAGACCGTCGCAATGTAGTAATACACGAAGATGATGCCGTAGATAATCCAGGTCGTCGGATCTTTCGCACCGCCCGAGAAGCCGAAAACCTGCGTCGCGGCGATGTCGCCGGGTGTGTAGATGAACACGGCACCGACCAGAAGCAGAAGCACCGAGACAAAGACGTCATAAACCCAGAACACCTTGCTGTTCGTGTACTTTTTGATCATATCCGGCATCTGGATGCCGCCGTCTCTCGTGCAGATCATGCCCGCGAAGTAGTCGTGCATCGCGCCGCCGATCACGTTTCCGATCGGAATGGTGAGCAGAGCAATCGGCCCGAAGAGTATGCCCTGAATCGGCCCGAGTATGGGACCGGTACCCGCAATGTTCAAAAGGTTAATCAACGCATTCTTCCAGGTCGGCATCGGAACAAAGTCCACACCGTCCTGCTTCGCATACGCAGGGGTCTCGCGGTTATCCGGGCCGAAGACGCGCTCACAGAGGGAGCCGTACAAAAATCCGCCACAGATTAGAATCGCGAGGCCAATCATAAATGTTGCCATAACTGTACCTCTCTTTCCACTTACCTTTCGTCCCCGCCGGGCGGGGATTGACAAACATTTGTCAGATTAGTACAGTCACATCCTTTTTTCAATCGCTGTTTATAAATTCTTTCGATTTTTTACTTATGTATTTCACAAAGTTAGCGTTATTAAATCCTTGCTTTTCTTTTGTTTTCGCTTCAAAGCTCATGAATCCGAGCGGGATCGAAGCGATCCTCCGCAGTCTTTTCTTCCGCAGGATAGCCGAGCGGCAAGATTGAAAACACGTATTTTCCCGCCGGAATTCCGAGTATTTGATTCGTAAAGTTCACGCGTTCTTCATAGGGATAAACACCGATCCACACCGTTCCGAGTCCCTCCGAAACCGCACCGAGCCAAAGATTCTCCGTGCAGGCTGCCATATCGGTCGCTGCCACCTCGGCAAAGCGCTTGCCCTCGGGGGCGCATACCGTGACGATTGCGAGCGGTGTAGCCGCGACCGGCCCCGCGTAGCGGCTAAGTGTAGACAAGGCTTCCAGTTTCTCACGATTCCGCACAATGTAAAATTCCCAGGGACGCTGATTCCCCGCAGAAGGCGCCGCCATACCGGCGCGGAGGACCGCCTCCAATTTTTCCGCCTCCACTTCTCGCGCCGCAAATTTTCTCACGCTTCTTCTCTCAAAGATTTCTTTCATTGCTTTTGTTCCCTTTCTTTTGTTTCTGTTCCGATTACACGCAACACCGCCGCATCCAGGCAAACGCGAGCACCGTGTTTTCCGCAATCGCGCTTACTTCCGCGTCCGTAAACGGAAGTAAGCCCGTTTCTTTCGCCTCCGCAGAGAGCAAGAGATAGGACCCGACTTCACAGACGCTTTCCTTCTCCGCCTGTCGAAGCGCGGCGGCACCCGAATAGCAGTAGATCAAAAGGCTCTCCGCTTGTTCCGCTTCCTTCGGGAAGAACGCGGAGAATTGCAGCGCATCGCCCGCGCGGAGCACTGCCGTTGCCATGCCGCCCTCTGCCTCGCCCTTTCGCAGCATCAAATTAAAATCCGTCACCTCACCGCGGGACTTGGTCTCTGCCCCGCCGTCGAATTCGAGCACTTCGAGTGCCCCGAGCGTCCGGAACGGACCGCCGTCTTGCGAGAGCTTGAGCGCACCGCTGAGCGGCGTCAGATAGCGCCGATAGTCCGGCAGCGGTGTAAAATCACTCTCGGGAAGCTCCACGGTCGCCGAACTCACACGCCAGAGAAAATCTCGCCCGGCATAGCTTGCGCCCTCCGGGAAGAGCAAAAACTCTCTGGTCTCCCCGCCGCTCCAGCGGCTCACGCGATAATCCTTTGCGCTTCTCTTCCTCACGTTCATTTCTTATCTCCTCCGTTCGACCGAAAAGATGTCTAAACCGGTTCTTCGGTGCGGCACCGGATTGCGATGCCGCGCCGAAGTTTTTCTCCGTATATACACATTGTAGTCTTTCGCAAGGCGGAAGAAAAGAGCGCCCGGCACAGCGAGCGCTCTTCCCTCTTTACTTTTTTTCCACGCGTTCTATGCGTATCGCAGAATTCTGTTTGCGGGCGAGCAAGAGGATTTTTTCGGCGTCCTCCTTGTCAAAGAAAAGCCGCTTTGTCTTGTCGCCGCGCCGAAAATATAGGGCTTCGAGTGTGGGATGCCCCCTGTCCTCAAGCAACACGGTGTCTATCTCGTTCCAGGGATAGCACTCGTAGTGCGTTGTGATGCGCATTTGGTAGAACTGCTCGATTCCTTCTTCGCTCACAACCACATGCTTCTCCATGAGGAGAGCCAGGATATAGAGTGCGCCGAAGAGCAGGGCAATGCGGAAACGGGTCAGGATACCCGCCGCAAGTAAGAGTGCCGCAAAGCAATACCCTCCGTAAGTGACCCAGCGCTTTCGGGGCCGCAACTCCCGCGCCGTATAGACGACGCCTCCCTCATTCTCCCATGGAAGCATGTGTTTTCCTTTCTCCTGTCGCAGCTTCTTTCAAAGCCGGATAATTTACTTTCCGACCTTCGGGGCCTTGCCCTCCGCGCGCAGTCTCTCGAGGTTCTTCAGTGCGACCTCACGCGCCTCTTCCGGTGCGCCCGCCGGCTTATGCATGGTAGTCTTGCCGAAGATATTGGTATACGCGCCGTCCGCCCAGAAGACATTGCGTCCCAGGAAGGCCGTGATTGCCGCATAAATCGGGTTCAACAGGTTGACAAACGCAAACGGGAAGTATGCGAAGGGGTGCACGCCGAGCACGCCCATCTGATACGCGCCGCAACCCGTCCACGGGAACATAACCGCCCAAAGGGTTCCGCAGTCCTCAAGGGTTCTGGAAAGCATGTTGCGCGCAAGTCCCATCTCGTCGTACTTGTCGCTGTAGAGCGGTGCCGGAACACCGATGCCGAGGAACTGGTCGCACATGGTCGCATCGCAGAAGAGCGAGGTGAGCAGGGTTGCAAGCACCAGCTGACCGACCGAGTGAAGCTTATTCTTTAAGCCGCCGAACAGAGCGTCCACGCAACCGCAGCGCTCCAGCGCGCCGCCGTAGGCGACCGCGAGGAGTATCAGGTTGATGGTCCACATCTGGTGGTCCATACCGCCGCGGTTCAAGAGCTTATCCGCGATTTCGTTTCCGGTCTCCACCGTGATGCCGTAGTGCAGGGTGTTGAAGATATCGCCGATGTTGGTCATGCCCTGGAACACAGCCGCAAAGAGCACGCCGCAGAGCACCGAAATCGCGATGCCCACCAGACCCGGGAGCTTCATCACGCAAGCTGCAATGACCACAATGATCGGAAGCAGCAGCAGCGGATTGATGTGGAACTTCGACGCGAGTGCGGTCTGCAATCCCGCCGCCACCTGCGGATCGTAACCCGCGGTGTTGATGTTCATACCGAGTATTGTATAAAGAATCAACGCAATCACAAAGGTCGGTGCCGTCGTGGAGACCATAGCCGTCACGTGATCGAAGAGACCCGTGCCGGAAACCGCCGCCGCGAGGTTGGTGGTGTCCGAGAGCGGCGAGAACTTATCGCCGAGGTATGCGCCGGAGATAATCATGCCGGCGGTGATTGCGGGGTTGATGCCGAGGCCCGCACCGATGCCGAGAAAGGCAATACCGATGGTCGCCGTCGCGGTCCAGGAGGAACCGCAGGCAAGGCCGACAATCGCGCACATGATGCAGCCGACCGGCAGGAAGAGCCGCGGGGTCAAAAGATCCAAACCGTAGTAAATGACAGCCGGGATGGTGCCCGACATGATGAAGGATGCAACCAGAATGCCGACGGTGCAGAGAATCAGAATCGCTTCCATCGTCGCATTCAGACGATCCAGCATACCCGCGAGCATGTCCGAGAAACTGTGCCCGCAGAGGCCGCCGATGATGCAGGCAACACAGATGGATACGACCAAGGGCATATGCGCATCCGTGTAGCCCGTCTTTCCGACAAACCCGAGCAACATAAGCCCCATCATGACGACAATGGGAATGAGCGCCTCTATGAAATTGGGCAGTCGTACCTTCTTGGTGCCTGTCTTATTCGCTTCCATACTCTCCTCTTTTTCCGCGCAAGACTCACGCTGTATTTAGTTTTTATACATCCAGTTCTCCGCCGAGTGCTGCCTCGACAGCTTGAATCAGGGAGCCGTCCATTAAGATCTGCTCGCAGTAGTTAATGTCTTCGTAAAGTTCTCTGTCATCGTCAAGGAACGCGCAGCCCTTGCGCACCAAGTCATATGCCGCCTGCGTGCCGCGTCCCAGTCCCTTGTTGCCGCGCATGTCAATGCCCTGGCAGGCAACCATGAGTTCCATCGCGAGCACACGGCGCACATTCTTGCCGATTTCTGCCGCCTGACGCGCCGCAATGGTGCCCATGCTGACGTGGTCTTCCTGACCCGCAGAGCTCGGAATGCTGTCCACGCTCGCCGGATGTGCGAGCACCTTGTTCTCCGAAACCAGTGCCGCCGCGGAGTACTGCACAATCATGAAGCCGGAGCAGACGCCGCCGTGCGGGGTCAGAAAGGCCGGCAGTGCCGAGTATGCGGGGTTCACCAGTCTCTCGATGCGGCGCTCCGAAACATTCGCAAGTTCCGCCTCCGCAATCTTTAAGAAGTCAAAGGGCAGTGCCATGGGCTGGCCGTGGAAGTTGCCGCCCGAGATACCGGCTCTGTCCTCCTTGAAGATGAGCGGGTTGTCCGTGACCGAATTGATCTCAATGTCCACTCTGCCCTGCACATACTTCACAGCGTCCTTGGAAGCGCCGTGAATCTGCGGGCTGCAGCGGAGCGAGTAAGCATCCTGCACGCGAATCTCACCCTGGCGGGTCGTGTTCTTCGAATCCGCGAGCAGACGGCGCAGGTTCTTTGCGGTCTTACCCTGACCCTCGTGCGGGCGAATCGCATGGACTCTGTCCTCGAGGGCATCCATGACGCCGTTCTGCGCCTCAAAGCAGAGCGCATCCGCAATGTCGGCAATCTTTAAGAGCTGCTTCGCATCGTGAAGTGCGAGCGCACCGACCGCCGTCATCGCCTGGGTGCCGTTGTTCAGCGCGAGGCCCTCCTTCGCCGAGAGCTCAATGACCGGAATGCCGGCTCTCTTCATCGCCTCTTCGCCGGAGAGCAGCTCTCCCTCATAGTAAGCCTTGCCGAGTCCCAGCATGACCAGAACCATGTGCGAGAGCGGCGCCAGATCGCCGGAAGCGCCGAGCGAACCCTTCTCCGGGATAAAGGGCGTCACGCCCTTGTTGAGCATCGCAATCATGGTCTCAAGGGTCTCGAGGCGTATGCCGGAGTAGCCCTTCGAGAGGTTATTGATGCGAAGCAACAGCATGCCGCGCGCCACATCCTCCGGGAAGGGATCTCCCGCGCCGACCGCGTGCGTGATGATCAGGTTCGTTTGCAGTTCCTTGCACTCATCGGTGCTGATGACGACATCGCTGAACTTTCCGAAGCCCGTCGTAATGCCGTAGACCACCTGCTTCTCTGCGACCAGATCGTCCACAATCTTCCGGGATGCCAACACAGCCTCCCGACTCTCTGCGGAGAGTTCCACGACCGCGCGGTCGCGGCAAACCGCAACAATTTGATCGACGCTCAGGTCCTGTCCGGTAATCAGAATTTTTTCCATCCCTCTGCATCCTCCTATCCCAGCTAAGCTTGGTTCCGAATATTTTTCCGTTTCAGTTTACCCGAGCGCCGTCAAAAAAGCGTCTAGATATGCGTTTTAATTGTGACTATTGTGTAAATTTTGAATCCGGACCGCCGCGCAGCCTGCAAAACCCACCAAATACCGGGTTGTCATATGTCTATCTGTCCCTTGCTCTCAGGCCGCACCCGCATTCCGCTATGTGCCCTCTGTGCTTTGTTTTTCGAAACGGCTGCGGTTCGTTCTCTGTTCTTAAAAACGCAGGACGGAATCCCGCCCTGCGCTGTCGTTTGTTCTTCCGTTTGCATCTTTCTTCGGCTTATACCGCGTGAAACGGGAACCTTATTCCGCTTCCGCTACCGCCTCTTCCGCGCCGTGAATCAAGAGCTCGGTCTCCGGATTTTGGATGCGGCTCGCAATGTAACGCGCCCGCTCGAGATGCTGCCGTGCTTCTTCTTTCTTCCCCTGCTTAACAGAGAGCAGGGCAAGATAGGCCTCGCTCCGCTCAAGGCCCCAGCGATAGCCGTTTGCCGAGAGCACGGCGGATGCCCGCTCTAAGTACTTCCCGCTCTCCTCGTAGCGCCCGAGCAAATAGAGCAGCTGCCCGATGCCGGAGTAAATTTGAGCCATACCGTTGGTCTCTCCCGAGACAGCGCCTATGGCAGCCGCCTCCCGGTATCGAAGCAGCGCTGCTTCGGGCTCTCCCTGCTTTCTCTTGATGTCGCCGAGATAGGCGATGCAGGCGGCAATGCTCGCCCGATACTTCGGGGTCGAAGCGCCGAGTTCCGTCTCGAGCGCCTCAAACTCCGCGCGCGCGGCTTTTAGTTCCGCCTCGGCCTCGGAAAAGGCCCCCCGCCGAATGAGGCACCAGCCCTTCAGCCGCCGGAAGGCCGCATGCATCTCCGCGTCGCAGTCCTTCGACTGCTCGATTCCGAGTACCACATAGCGCTCCGCCTTCGGAAGATTGGTGGTCTGGATGCTGTGAAAAATATGCTGCAAGTAACAAGAAAAGAGCATCGTATCATCCGCACAACGCCGCGCCGCCATCATGCACTGCTCTATGGCCGCGACGCCGCTGTCATAGTGACCGGCTGCGATGTCATGCCGCCCCAAAATATATAGCATCCGCATTTTCATGCAACTCACTTCGGGCGAGCTGTCCTCGAGGCGTATCACATCCTTTGCGAGTTCCAACATCTTTTCCGCCTCCGCGAGCGCGCCGAACTGCCCGCCGAGATCCGTGACCTCCGAGTGCACAATCGGAAAATTTTCGTTCAGTATCGTGTAGAACTCCTGCAGATAGCGAATTTGATAGCCGTAGGCCTTGACCGGGCAGTGGGCCCTCATCCAGTGGTGCGCAATCACGGGAAGCGCCGCATAGCTTCCACCCTGTTTTTTCTCGTAGTACTCCGCGAGCATGCGGTGGTAGAGACGGGTGCGTCCCGTGCTCTGCTGTTCATATAGATATTCACGAAATACGCGGTGTACAAACTTATAGCAAACCTCCCAGCCGACCGTGATCTCCTGAATCAACTGGTTGTTCGCGAGACTCTCGAGGCGCTCCAAAAGTTCCAGACGATTCATGTGCTGTAAGAGATACTCGAGCTCTTCCAGATTGATTTTCTCCGGGAAAATTGCCATGCAGGAGAGCACCTCCCGCTCCGCTGCCGTGAGTCCCGAGAGTCGCGCCGCAATCAGACGGTCTATTTTCGGCGTTTTTTTCAGCACAAAGCCCTTCTCTCGTATCAGAGCTATCATCTCTTTTAAGAAGAAGGCATTGCCCTCCGTCATCTCATAGAGCGCGGCCAGCCGTTCGGGCTGCTCGCGCAATTCCGGAAAGACGCGCAGCACAATGCGATCCGACTCCGCCCGCGAAAAGGGCTTCAGCGAGAGGAACTTCACGCGATCCTCTCGAACCAGGCGCTCCAACTGCCGTACCACCCGCGCCTCCTCATAGTCCTGGTAGGTACAGATCAGCTGTAGCCGCGCAGGGCCTATGCTCTGTAAGAGCTTTAAGAGCAGGCGGTAGCTGACCTCATCCATCCACTGAATCTCATCCAGGGTAATCAGCACACGTGTCTTACGGCAGAGCCGCTGCATGAGTTCCAGGAGACGCTGCTCGACCGCACGGTAGCGGAGATAACCGCCGCTTTCCTCCTCCACCCCGCCGGCGAGTTCCGAAAGCGTTGCCGCCGCATCCTCTTCGGAAATGCCGCTCAGCTTTCCCTCGGCCGCAAATTGCCGGAGTTCCTCAAAAATATCGCTGAAGGGGCTCAGGAAAAATTCCGCGCCCTGACGGTAGCAGATCGCGTGGAGCGCGAGCATGCCGTTGCCCTCGCCGAGTCTGCGGCAGGCATCCAGAAAACCGGTCTTTCCGCAACCCTCCTCGCCCTCAATCAGCGCGACACTCTTCAGCGACTCGCCTTCCGCCTGAAAAAAAGCGCTGATCTCGAGCAGTTCCTTTTCTCTGCCGATGTAGCCCGGCCTTCCGCCCTTGTCCTCCGCCTGCGGGAACTGCTCCTTCATCGTAAAAATCTGCTGAAAGAGCTGCCTTGCCGCTTTGGAAGGCGCAGTCTCCAATTCCTCCCGGAATAACTTCTCCATGTCGCGGTAGAGGCGCAGCGCCATGTTGTGCTGCCCGCAGGCTGCGTAGCGCTGCATAAGTTCTAAGTAGAGCGCCTCATTAAAGGGATCCTCCGCGAGCAGCAGCTTGGCGGCGCGCTGCATCCCGGCAATGTCCTCTTTTTGATAGGACAGCTCGTAGCTCTGCTTCGCGGCTGCCGTGTCGGAGCGCTGCCGCTCCGCGCGCACCTCTTCCGCCCAAGCCTCAAACTCATAGCAGTTCTTCACGAAAAAATGCTCGAGAAAGGGCGCATCGCAGCTCTGAAGATCGTGTTCCAGCACCATACCCTCCGAGAGTAAAAGTTGCGTGTGCCCCTTACTCTTCAGGACCTCGTTCCCAAGCTGCCGCCGCACCTGGTAGACCGCGTCTCTGAGTTTTTTTCTGCCGACACTCTCCTCCTCGTCGCCCCAGAGCAGGTGAATCAGTTCCTCGCGGCTTGCGCTGCCGCGGTAGGCGAGATAATAAAAGAAGGCCTCCGCTTTCCGGTACGGAAAGGCAATGCGCACGCCGTTTTTCCGTATCTCCGGATTTCCCAAAAAACGAACTTCAATTTTGTCCAAAGCACCCGCCTCCTTTTCTCTGCTGTTCTCATTATAGGAGTGAGCGGCAGGCAAAGTCCAGCAAAAACGTCAAATTATGAGCTTTCGTTCATCGGAAATTAGACGTTTTTTCGACTCTGTCTCTCTATACTGGGTTGCAATGGTGAAATCATTTGTTCTCGCTTTGTGCAGAAAGGAAGGTGCCCCATGAACAATCAGGAAATCGGCGCTTGCATGACCATTAAGCTCGACGCTGTGCTCCCCGAATATCCGAAATTCGATCCGAAGCTCCGTCGTGCACCGCGGCGCGACCTCGAGCTCTCCGATCACGAGATGAAGCTCGCGCTGAAGAACGCGCTCCGCTATGTTCCGGAAGAGCTCCACGAGGCGCTTGCGGACGAATTCATGGAGGAGCTTTTAACCCACGGCAGAATCTACGGTTACCGCTTCATGCCGAAGGAGCCCTTACACGGCAAGCCGATCGACGAGTACCGCGGCAACTGCCTGCAGGGCAAGGCCTTCCAGGTCATGATCGACAACAACTTGAGCCCCGAGATTGCGCTCTATCCCTACGAGCTCGTGACTTACGGCGAGACCGGTTCGGTGTGCCAGAACTGGATGCAGTATCAGCTCTTAAAGAAGTATTTGGAGGCGCTGACCGATGAGCAGACCTTAGTCGTGATGTCCGGACACCCGCTGGGCCTCTTCCACTCCCACAAGCAGGCGCCGCGCGTCATCATCACAAACGGTCTCCTGGTCGGCGAGGCGGATAACTTAAAGGATTGGACCCGCATCACCGCGATGGGCTGCTCGAGCTACGGCCAGATGACCGCCGGCGGCTGGATGTACATCGGGCCGCAGGGCATCGTCCACGGCACCTTCAACACCATCCTGAACGCAGGCAGAAAGTATCTCGGTGTCCCGGCAAACGGCGATCTCGCAGGCCACCTCTTCGTGACCAGCGGTCTCGGCGGCATGAGCGGCGCGCAGCCGAAGGCAGTCGAGATTGCGGGCGGCGTCGGCATTGTCGCGGAAGTCGACTACTCCCGCATCGAGACCAGACACAGCCAGGGCTGGGTTTCCAAAGTCGCGGAGACCCCCGAGGAAGCGTTCCGCTTCGCACATGAATCCCTCGAGAAGAAGGAACCCATGTCGATTGCCTTCCACGGCAATATTGTGGATCTCCTCCAGTACGCGGTCGATCACAACGAGAAGATTGAACTTCTCTCCGACCAGACCTCCTGCCACGTTCCCTACGACGGCGGCTACTGCCCGCAGGGTGTGAGCTTTGAGGAGAGAACGCGTCTCCTCGCAGAGGACAGAGAACAGTTTGTCAAGCTGGTCGATGAGACCCTCACAAAGCACTTCCACCTGATTCAGAAACTCGTGGAGCGCGGCTCCTACTTCTTTGACTACGGAAACTCCTTCATGAAGGCCATCTTCGACGCGGGCAACCCGGAAATCGCGAAGAACAAGCGCGACACGACCGAGGGCTTCATCTTCCCGTCCTATGTCGAGGACATCATGGGCCCCATGCTCTTTGACTACGGCTACGGTCCCTTCCGCTGGTGCTGCCTCTCCGGCAAGCACGAGGATCTCTTAAAGACCGACCACGCGGCCATGGAGATCATAGACCCGAACCGCCGCTTCCAGGACAGAGACAACTGGGTCTGGATTCGCGACGCGGACAAGAACAAGCTGGTTGTCGGCACCGAGTGCCGCATTCTCTATCAGGATGCGCTCGGCAGAAGAGATATTGCCCTCAAGTTCAACGACATGGTGCGGAAGGGCGAAATCGGACCGGTCATGCTGGGACGCGACCACCACGACACCGGCGGCACGGATTCTCCCTACCGCGAGACCTCCAATATCTACGACGGCTCGCAGTTCACGGCTGATATGGCAACGCACTGCTTCGCCGGCAACGCGGCGCGCGGCATGAGCCTGATTGCACTTCACAACGGCGGCGGCGTGGGTATCGGCAAGGCAATCAACGGCGGCTTCGGCCTGGTTCTCGACGGCAGCGAACTCACGGATCAGATTATCCGCGAGTCGATTCCATGGGATACCATGGTCGGTGTGTCCCGCAGAAACTGGGCGCGGAACGAGCACTCCATTGAGACCGTTGCGGCTTACAACGAAAAGTTTAAGGACAGCGACCACATCACCATGCCCTACATTGCGAGCGACAGCCTCGTCGAGCAGGCATTCCGGCGCGCAACCGAAAAGCACTGATTTTTCACTGCGGCGCAGTTCTCCTGCGCCGCGGTTTTTATTTGACACCACACTGACTTTCCGAGGAGGACAAAGCATATGAAGCGAACTTACATCCGCCGCGCGGCAGAGCTCGTGACCTGCAGCGGTAACAAGGCAAAACACGGCAGCGACATGAAAGAGGTCGGCATCATCAAAAACGGCGCCGTTTTAATCGAGGACGGCCGCATTGCCCGCGTCGGCACGACCGAAGAACTGGACAAGGAAGTGGACTTCTCAACGGCGGAGCTCATCGATGCGGACGGACAGGCCGTGCTCCCGGGCTTTGTGGACTCCCACACCCACTTTGTCTTCGGCGGCTACCGCGCCGATGAATTCGGCTGGCGCTTACAGGGAGAAAGCTATCTCTCGATTATGGAAAAGGGCGGCGGCATCAACGCAACCGTGACCCCGACCCGCGCTGCCTCGGTCGAAGACTTTGTTGCGGTCGGCAAAGAGCGGCTCGACACCATGCTCCGCTTCGGCGTGACCACGGTCGAGGGCAAGAGCGGCTACGGCATGGATAAGGATACCGAGCTCCGCATGCTCCGCGCGATGAAGGTACTCGATGAGACCCATCCGGTCGATGTGGTTCGCACCTTTTTGGGGCCCCACAGCGTGCTCCCCGAATGGAAGGGCAAGGAACGCGAATTTCTCAATTACATGCTGACCGAGGTCATGCCGGAGGTCAAAAAAGAAGACCTTGCGGAATTCGCGGACATTTTCACCGAGACCGGCGTCTTTAATATCGAGGACTCCACGCACTACCTGCAAGAGGCAAAAAAGCTCGGCTTCCGCCTGAAAGTCCACGCGGACGAAATTGCACCGAACTTCGGCGGCGCTGAGATGGCGGTGCGCTGCGGCGCGCACTCCGCAGACCACCTCTTAAAGGCCTCCGACGAGGGCATACGTCTTCTCGCCGAGGGCAACACGATTGCAACCCTCCTGCCGCTCACGGCCTTCTGCTTAAAGGAGCCCTATGCGCCCGCGCGGAAGATGATAGACGCGGGCTGCGCGGTCGCGCTCGCCTCGGATTTAAACCCCGGCAGTTGCTTCAGCAACTCGATTCCGCTCCTCATTGCGCTCGGTTGTATCTACATGGGCATGCGGATTGAAGAAGTGGTCACGGCGCTCACCTTAAACGGTGCCGCGGCCATCGGGAGAGAGACGGAAATCGGCAGCATCGATCCCGGCAAGCAGGCGGACCTCATCTTCCTCCGCTACCCCTCGATTCAGTTCCTGCCCTACCGGACCGGCGTGAACATTGTGTCCCGCGTCATGAAGCGCGGCCAAATGCTCTTCTGAGTTCAGACAACCGGACGCGATTCCGATACTTTTCTTACACTTCTTTGCACTTTATTGTTTTTTTCTGACGGTATGATATGCTGAATCCATAGAACTTAGCGTTCACTTATTGTATGCAAGCTTTCGGAAGGAGGAAACATATGAACCCGGCAAGTCAGAAAAAGCTCTGCTTCATCGCGTTTCGACTGTATGTCGTTTCGATTCTTACCACTTTTTGTCTGTCCTTTGTGCCCATGGCCCCCATGCTTCGCTTCGGCCTCAAGCTACTGCTGCTCTTCCTTGCGCTCTTCTTCTACGCGCTGTATGCGAAGAACAACAAGAACCATATCTACCTCGATCCGAAAGCACTCCGCGCGGCGGGCGGACAGCGCTACGCCTTCTACTTTCTGGTGACACGCATCCTGCCCGCCTACTATTTGTTCCGTCTCATCTTAATTCTCGTCTTTATGGCAGTCGAGACGGTCCGCGGATAAAGCCTGCGGAAAAGCGGCTTGTTCTTTCCATCCCTTTTCGGTATACTTTTACTGATAAAACGAAGGGGGAAAGATACCTTGCTGATCTCACGGGAACTTGACTATGCGCTCCGCATCCTGCGCGGCCTCGGCGACGGGGATATGCACACCATGCGCGCACTCTGCGAAGACGAGCTGATTCCGCAAAAGTTCGCCTATAAAATCATACGGAAGCTGGCTGCGGCCGACTTTATCACCGCGGTCCGCGGTGTGGGCGGCGGTGTTCGCCTCACGGCGGATTTATCCGCACTCACGCTCTATGACCTCCTGAAAGTCTTTCAGCCGGATGAGCGCGTGAACCACTGTACCTCCGGCGGCTACTGCTGCGAGTGGATGGAGGCAACGCAGAAGCCATGTCAGACCCGCGCCTACTTAACGGATTTGGAGGCGAGACTGGCCCGCGAATTAAAGCGTGACTCACTCGCAACCATGCTCTTCGGAAAACAATAAGCGGTAACACTTTCCGCACAAAAAGAGCTGCGGGACGAAATTTTCGTCCCGCAGCTCTTTTTCTTTGTCCGTCGGCCTACACGTTACGGGGCCGTTGTCTCGCCCTCGTTTTGGGTATTGACGTTCTCCAGCACCGCGTCCTTTAAGACAGCGTATTTGTACTCGCCCTCCTTATAGACATCAAAGCGCCCGCGCACGGTGATTTCCGAGCCCTCCGGCGGGTAGTCGTCCGGGAAGCGGTAGTTGTCCGCAAGCTTGAACTCGATGCCCTGCGCGCAGCAGGCGGTCGCATCCTGCACGATACAGGAGTAGTAGTCCGTGTCCTTGGTTTCGTCGTGGTAAATCGCCACAAGCCCCTTCATCCGTATGGTCTTACCCATGCAACTGTCGGGGTTCACCATGATGTTATAGACCTCCGAGAAGACCATGGTCGCGCTCAGCTTCGTGAGGTCGATGTCCGTGCCGTCCGCGCCTTTTAAGTCGACCGGCGCTTCACTGCTCTCTTCGACCACGCGGCTCGCCGCGGTGATATCGACCGTCTCCTGCGAAGCGCCCGTCTGCGAACTCTCCGCTTTTTGACTCTCCGCCGCCTGCTGCCCGGACTCGAGAACTTCGTTTACGCCCTTCGCCTGACTGCCGCCGCGGCTCTTTGCCCCGTCGTTGCCGCCGCAGGCGCTGAGCAAAAGGCCTAACGCCAGCGCTGCCGTGAGCACATAGTTTCTGTTTCTCATGCTGTCTTCCTCCGCTGTACCGCCGCAATCAGGGAACAAAGCCCGAATGCGATTGCATCCGCCGCGACGATGGTCGAGCCGACCGGCGTTCCCGCGAGTATGGATGCGAGGATGCCGAGCAGCGCACAAGTCACCGAGAGCAGCGCGGAACAAATGGTAACACTCTTAAAGTTGTGGAACAGCCGCATTGCCGAGAGCGCCGGGAAAATGACCAGCGCCGAAATAAGCAGCGATCCCACCAAATTCATGGCGAGTACGATGATGACCGCGACCGTAATCGCAATCAGTAGATTGTAGCGATCCGCATCGGTCCCCGAGGCGCGCGCAAAGTTCTCGTCGAAGGTCACCGCAAAAATCTTTTGGTAATAGACAATAAAGAGGCAGACCACCAAAAACGAGAGTGCGGCACAGAGCACCACCTCGCGGCTGGTCAGCGTCAAAATCGAGGTCGAGCCGAAAAGGGTCGAGCAGACATCGCCCGAGAGATTTGCCGAGGTCGAAAACACATTCATGACCAGATAGCCGAAGGCCAGCGCGCCGACCGAGAGCATGGCAATGGCCGCATCGCCCTTGATTTTACTGTTCTGGCCCGTGCGGAGCAGAAGCACGGCGCAAAGTATCGTGACCGGCAAAATGAGAACCATCTGGTTTGTGAGCTTTAGCACCGAGGCCACGGACATCGCGCCGAAGGCCACATGCGAGAGCCCGTCGCCGATATAGGAGTAGCGCTTTAACACCAGCGTTACCCCGAGAAGCGAGGAACTCAGCGCAATCAGCACGCCGACAATGAGGGCGTAGCGCACAAAGGGGTACTGCAGATAAAAGAGAATTTTTTCTATCATTGCCATCATGCGTTCACACTCTCTTCCTGTAAAAACCACTCGCCGAGCCGGGAGTTCTTATATTGCTCCTTCGTGCCGAAGAACACCTTCTTGCCGATGTGCAGGATGTGCGTCGCGCAGTTGACCGCCGCCGCAATGTCGTGAGAAATCATAATGATGGTAATGCCCTCATCGTTCAGGCCCTGAATCAGCTGATACATATCCGCCGTGACCTTCGGGTCGAGCCCCGAGACCGGCTCATCGAGGAGCAGCATTTTCTCGGTCGCACAGAGCGCCCGCGCAAGCAGCACGCGCTGCTGCTGTCCGCCCGAGAGTTCCCGGTAGCAGCGCTTCCGGAATTCCGTAATGCCCATGCGCTCCATATTCTTCTCTGCGCTCTCCCTGTCGACCCGCCGATAAAAGGGGAGGATGCCCGTTCTGCCCTGCCGCCCGGAGAGCACAATCTCCTCGACCGAAGCCGGGAAATCGCGCTGCACCAAGGTCTGCTGCGGTAAATAGCCGATTTCGTTGGCGCGGAGGCCTTCGCCCCGCTCCACCGTTCCGGCGAGCGGGGGCTGCAGCCCCAGTATGGTTTTCATCAAAGTACTTTTGCCCGAGCCGTTTTCCCCCACAATGCAGAGGTAATCCCCCGCATTGACTTCAAAACTCAAGTGTTCCAGGATGCTTTTTTGGTCATAGCCGAGTGTCAAGTCCCGGCAGAGAAGCTGTGCCATATGTTACCTTTCTGTTGGGGGCGCAAGCGCCCTCTGTCTGAATCTCTTACTGCAGCGCCTTTTTCAGCACTTCCAGGTTCTGCTGCATGACGCCGAGGTAGGTCTCGCCCCCCTCGATGTCCTTCGTGGTGACGGACTGCATCGAATTCAGGGCGAGCACGTCCTGATTCTTGTCCTTCGTGTTCTCGATGACGGTCGCCGCAATCTTCTTATCCGGTCCTTCGATCGTCATGACGTGCTTAAGGCCGAGCTCATCCATCTTCTTTGCGAGGAAGGAGACGGTCTCAAAGCTCGCCTCGGTCTCCGCCGAGCAGCCCACAAAGGCCGCATAGTACTTGATGCCGTAGTCATCGACCAGGTAGCGGAAGGGGAAGCGATCTCCGAAGAGCAGGGTCTTATTGCCCGCGGCATTGACCGCCTGCTGATACTGCTGATCCAGCGCATCGAGCTCGCCCTCGTACTTCTTTAAGTTCGCATCGTAGACCGAAGCGTTTGCGCTGTCAAGACTCTTTAAGTCCTCGGCAATGGTCTCGCAGAGCTCTCTCGCATTGCGAAGCGAAAGCCAAACGTGCTCGTCGTACTCCGGTCCTTCTTCCTCTTCGGCCTCAGAGCTCTCACCGGCAGCCGCACTCTCACCCGCCGCGGTGCTCTCGTGCTCCTCTTCCTCTGCCTGCATGCCCTCGACCACTTCTTCTTCCTTCGTGTTGTTGCCGAGTGCCTCAAGGAGGTTAATGACCTTGCGGTCCGGATTCTTTCCTTCTTTCAGAGCATCCTTCACCCAGCCGTCCGACTCTCCGCCCACATAAATAAAGAGGTCGCACTCCGAGATCTTTGCGATATCGTCGGCAGTCGGCTGATAGCTGTGCAAATCAACACCGTTGTCGAGGAGCAGCGTGAGCTCTGCGTTCTTTGCCTCGTCACCGAGAATCTGCCGAACCCAGTCATACTCCGGGAAAATGGTCGCGACAATCTTTAACTTCTTGCCGCTTGCCGCTGCGCTGCTCTCCGCACTGCTTGCCGCGGTCGTGTCCGCCTTCTTTTCACCCTGTGCGCAACCCGCCAAGGTACCGATTGCCAGTACCGCCGCAGTTGCCATTGCCATCCAACGTTTGAATTTCATGTCTCTCCTCCTTATGTTATAATGCCGACAAACTCGAGCCGCAGTTTCAGTAGCAGGAACGGCGGCACGTGACCCCAAGAGGGCCACTGCCGCCGACTGTGCACTTCGAATTTGAAAGCTTGTTTTATTTTATGCCGCTATCTCTGCTTTGTCAAGCACCGGGAAAGGATTGCCATGCATTTCCATATGAACGATATCCGCAGCGCGCTGCAACGTACGCCTGCGCCGCGCAAAAAAGAACGCGAGGCCGCTGTGCTCCTCCCTTTGATTGAAAAAAAAGGAGAACTCTTGATCCTCTTTGAGCGCCGCGCACTCTCACTCCGCCACCAGCCCGGTGACATTGCGCTTCCGGGCGGCGGCATCGAAGAAGGCGAGACGCCCCTCGAAGCCGCTCTCCGCGAGGCGCGGGAGGAACTCTTACTCGAGAACGGGCAGCTCTCCCTGCTCGGTGAAGTCGGCATTGTGAGCGGTCCCTCCGGGCAGAAGGTCTACGCCTTTGCGGCGGAACTTAAGGACTACCGCGGCAGCTTTTCCCCTGCCGAGGTGGATCGGGTCTTTACCCTGCCGCTCTCCTTTTTCCTGACCCACCGCGCCGAACACTATAAGGGAAGCTTTGTCGCTCGCCCGATTGAAAACTTTCCCTTTGACAGAATTGAGGGCGGCAGGAACTATCCCTTCGCCGTCCGCGAGTACGATATTCCCCTCTACCCGGACACCGAGCCCTTAATCTGGGGCATGACCGCCAGGGTCCTGGACTGCTTTGTAAAGCGCCTGCTCGGCGGAAGCGCGCCGGTGTAAAAAAACATTTCAGTGCTTTCCCTTTGTCTATTCTGTCACTCCGGATCTCGAAACGCCGTGAAAAAGACCCCTTCGGAAAACCGAGGGGGATTTTTCATACAAACATATTTCTCCGCAAACAGACAGCACTCTGCATTCTGTTTTACCGCCCAAGGCAACGGCGCTTATCTCTCTTCTTCTCTCAGAACACGGATAGATATAAATTCTCCTTCTCAGGCGCCGCAAAATTCTGTTCGAGCATGCGGACATGGGATAGAAAGGCCGCATCCTCAAAGTACTTGGCGCCCTGCTTGCAGCCTCGCACGCAGGCCTGGCACTTAATGCAGATGCCCGGAACATTCGAGGTGTCCGCGGCGTCAATCGAGCCCATGGGACAGTGCGCCGCACAGGCGCCGCAGTGCAGGCACTTCGAAAGATCCGTGAGCGGCTTTGCCTTCAGGAATTTGGCGGGTGCGCCGTCTTCGCCCTTCGGCACATAGTAGGGCGCCTCCGCATCTCCCGGCACCGTGAACGCAAGGGAAGCCGCCTCTAAAACCGCGGGGGCCGCGGCCTTCAGCGCTTTTGCCGCGCGCGCCGCAAAACTGCGCGCCTCGGCGAGCTCTTCCACGCGCGGTCTCTCGGGACAGATGCGGTCCGAAAAGGCATGGCGACAGGCAAAGGCAGCTGCCGCAAGCGGCAGAAAACCGTTTGCCCGCAGCACGGATAAAAGCTCCGCAAGGCTGTTGTCGAAATTCCGGTTTCCGTAGCTCACAAACAGAAGGACGGGCGTATGATCCCCGCGAAGCTTCTCCTGAAATTCCGGCAAAATCTTATTCGGGAGCTTGCCCGCGTAGGTTGGAGAACCGATAATGAAGAGCTCATCGCTCGAAAAATGACGCACATCCTCCCGCTCTCTCGGCAGGGTAAAGGAACTCACTTCCGCGGGACAGGCCAGTGCCTCCGCCGCTCCCGCCGCCATGGCCTTTGCATACTTTGCCGTCCCGCCCGTCGGGCTGAAATACAAGCTCTGAATCCCACGAATCCGCATGTTTTCCCCTCGCTTTCGCCGCACAGAGCGGCTTTAATCCGTATTCATTATACCATGTGCTTCTCCGCAAGTTCCGCTTTTTCCATTGACTATTGTCTGATTATATCCAATATATTTACTTTTTTTCTGACCATGGTATCTTATTCTTGAAACCGTCTTTTATCAAAGAAAGGAGACTCCCTATGAAACTGCGCAGACACTTTGTGCTCACAGCACTTGCCGCTGTTCTCTTGCTCGCAGGCACAGTTTTTCACACGCAGGTGCTTGGCTCCGGCAGAGAAGTCTTCGATACGGATGACTATGCGGAAGGCGAGGAGGAAGAAGAAGGAACACTTCCCGAGGGTTGGATCGAAATCGGAGACCACGAATACATGAATCCGTCAACCGGAGAGTGGGCAAAGGTTCACGTCTCCGAACACAACTAAGAAGCTGAGGCGAGACATACCGCTTCCGGGAAGAGGGAAGCCCCTCTCCGGCACTTGATTCTGTTCGCATGGCAAGAGGCTACCGCCTCTTTTCTCCTACCACTCTGTAATTGCCTGCTTCAGGTTCAAAAAAAGGGCGCCGGTATTTACCGGCGCCCTTTTGAGGGGGTAGGAGGATATATCCGAAATCAGTTTTACTTCGCTGCCGCGAAACCTGCCTCGAGGTCCGCGAGGATATCGTCGATGTTCTCGATACCGATCGAGAGACGAATCGTGTTCTGCTGAATGCCCTGATCTGCGAGCTCAGCCTCATTCAGCTGCGAGTGGGTCGTGGTCGCCGGGTGAATCACCAGGCTCTTCGCATCCGCGACGTTTGCGAGCAGGGAGAAAATCTTCAGGTTATCGATGAAGGCAAAGGCCTCCTTCTGTCCGCCCTTGATGTTGAAGGTGAAGATCGAAGCGCCGCCGTTCGGGAAGTACTTCTGATAGAGCGCGTGGTCCGGGTGATCTGCGAGGGACGGGTGGTTCACCTTCTCAACCTGCGGGTGCTTCTTCAGGAACTCGACAACCTTCAGCGCGTTCTCAACATGGCGCTCTACGCGGAGAGACAGGGTCTCCGCACCCTGCAGGAGCAGGAACGCGTTGAACGGGGAGATTGCGCCGCCCTCATCGCGGAGCAGGATTGCGCGGATGTAGGTCACGAAAGCCGCCGGTCCTGCGACGTCCGCAAAGGATGCGCCGTGGTAGCTCGGGTTCGGATCCGCGATGTTCGGGAACTTGCCGCTCTTCTTCCAGTCGTAGCTGCCGCCGTCCACAATGATGCCACCGAGCGTGGTGCCGTGGCCGCCGATGAACTTCGTTGCGGAGTGAACCACAATGTCTGCGCCGTGCTCAAACGGGCGAATCAGGTAGGGCGTGCCGAAGGTGTTGTCGACAACAAGCGGAAGGCCATGCTTGTGTGCAATCTCCGCGATTGCATCGATGTCCGGGATATCGGAGTTCGGGTTGCCGAGGGTCTCAATGTAGACCGCCTTGGTGTTCGGGCGAATTGCGCCCTCAAGCTCCGCAAGATTATGTGCGTCGACAAAGCTGGTCTCGACGCCGAACTGCTTCAGCGTGTGTGCAAGGAGGTTATAGGTGCCGCCGTAGATGGTCTTCTGCGCGACAATGTGATCGCCCGCCTGTGCGAGCGCCTGGATGGTGTAGGTGATTGCCGCTGCACCGGAAGCCGTCGCAAGTGCCGCGGAGCCGCCCTCAAGCGCTGCGATTCTCTTCTCAAAGACATCCTGCGTGGAGTTCGTGAGTCTGCCGTAGATGTTGCCGGCATCTCTCAGGCCGAAACGGTCCGCCGCATGCTGCGCATTGCGGAACACGTAGGAAGTCGTCTGGTAGATCGGAACCGCTCTCGCATCGGTTGCCGGATCCGGGTTCTCCTGGCCGACATGCAACTGAAGGGTCTCAAACTTATACTTTCTCTGCTCGCTCATTTTTATTCCTCCATGAACCCGAACCGCTCGGGCCTTCTTTTTCTTTAATCGAGGGTTTGTTTTCTCTGTTTCTTCCCTCAAACTCAGTAGGTATGTTCGGATTATAGGGGATTCTCAGCGCGCTGTCAATTGTTCCGGCAGCAGACATTATTTATGCGAGGTTATAACTTATATTGATGACTGTTTTGCTTCCGCTTCAGCGCTTTGTGAGGCGCTGCAAAAGGGCCACCGCGAGCATCATGACCGTTGCCGCAACAAAGAGGCCGCCCATGCCCTTGCCCATAATTTCCAGTGCGATTTCCGCTGTATTCATCTCTTTCTCCTCTCTTCTCGATTTAGAGATAACGGGACACAATGCTGATCACGAGACCGCCCGCGATGACCGAAGCAACCTGGCCCGCGACATTGGTGCCGGCCGCCTGCATCAGAATGATATTGCCCTTGCTCTCCTCGTTCGCAAGTTTCTGCACAACACGGGAGGACATCGGGAAGGCCGAAATCCCGCAGCCGCCGATCATCGGGTTGATGAGGGGCTTCCGCATGATGGCAAGCACCACATTGACAAGCTTCGCAAAGAGCACGCCCGCCATGGTGTCAAAGACAAAGGCAATGAGGCCCAGGCCCAGAATCATGAGGGTCTGCAGGTTCACGAACTGTTCCGCCTGCATGCTGAAGGAAATCGTGATGCCGAGGAGCAGCGTAATCAGATTGACCAGCTGATCCTGTGCGGTCTGGCTCAGCGTGTTCAGAACACCGCACTCGCGGAGCAGGTTGCCGAACATCAAGAAGCCGACCAGTGCGACCGACTGCGGGGAGATGAAACCGACAATCATGGTGACCGCAATCGGGAAGGCAATGCGCGTGGACTTCGGAATTGCCTTCGCGTTATAGCTCATGCGGATCTGACGCTCTTTTTTCGTCGTGACCAGCTTAATCGCAAAGGGCTGAATAATCGGCACGAGCGCCATATAGGAGTAAGCCGCGACCGCAATCGGCCCTATGTATGAGGAATTCAAGACCTGGGAGACCAGAATCGAAGTGGGGCCGTCCGCCGCACCGATAATACCGATCGAAGCCGCATCCTTTAAATCAAAGCCGAGGAGCGTTGCCGCAAAGATGACCGCAAAAATGCCGAACTGTGCCGCCGCACCGAAGAGAAAATAGAAGGGCTGGCTTAAGAGCGGCCCAAAGTCAATCATTGCGCCGATGCCGATGAAAAGTAAGAGCGGCATCATCTCCGAGGATTCAATGCCGACCTTATACAGCCATTCGATGATACCCGCCGCGGGAACCTTGCCCTGCACGAGCTGATCCAGAACGCCGCTCATCGGAAGGTTTACCATAATTGCGCCGAATCCCATGGGAAGTAAGAGCGAGGGCTCATACTCCTTGTTGATCGCAAGCCAGATGAGGATAATGCCGACCGCATACATGACAAGCTGCTGCCAGGTGACAGCCCGAATGCCTTCCAATAAAAATTCCATCTTTTCTTCTCCTTTTTCTGTTCTCGCTGTGCCGCAGAGCCAAAAAAAAAGACTCTTACCACAGCTTTGTTCTGTGGTAAGAGTCTTGCCATCGGTCTTTTGCCTAGCCGGATTCGGACGCTCTCGCGTCGGGTATGTCGCCTCCGGTCGCTGTGCTCTGCACTGCCAGCTACTCCCTCTTACGGGAATATCATAAGCGCAGTGTCCTTGATTGTCAAGAAAAACCAAAGTTTAGAGCAGGGCCCAGAGGTTTTCCGTGACCTCCATGAGAAGTTCATTGATTTCAAACAGATTTTCGTTCCCCTGTCCCGCCGCTGCGAGATGACTCGCCTCGTCGAGCAGGTCCACCGAGTCCTCCATGACCGCGAGTTCCTCTTCGGTGTGATCCGCCGCATCGAGATAGCGCTCCGACTCTGGACACTCCTCAAACTTGTGCTCGCCGACATCCTTAATCTGCTTTAAGACCTCGCGCAACTCTTTGAGGTGTCCGATATCACAAGTCGCACCGTTGTGTGCCGCTTCTGCGACCGCAAGCCGCTCTTCCTTTAACTCCAGAAGGAATCTCCGTAAACCGTCTTTTTCTCTTCTGTGCATATGCTTCCTCCTGCCAGACTCTATCGTCAATCCCGCACTGCGGGAGGGTTCCACTGCGCGCGCGACACTTATGTTTTTCTTATTTAACTTTATATCATCATAATACTCAAAGAATGGGGCTTTTTCAAGGGGCTATTTTGAACGCAGGCTCCCAGTGAAAGCTAAGTCTCTTCCGGGTCTTAGGGTGTGTAAAGCCAAGTCCGGTCGCCGCAAGGCAGAGACCGCCGTAGGAAAAGAGACTCTCCTGCTCCGGGAAGCTCACGCCGTACTTCAAATCTCCGAGTATCGGCAGATTTCGGGAGGCAAACTGCAGGCGTATCTGGTGGCGCCGCCCGGTCAGAAGTTCGGCCTCCACCTCCGTGACCTGCTTCCCTCCGATAAACCTGCTGCGAAGCACACGGTAGTTAAGCCTTGCTTCCTTGGCACCCACCGTTCCCTTCGGTACGACGCGACTTATATTTTCCTTCTTATCCTGCAAAATCCAGTCCGTAAAGCTTCCGCTCTTTTCCGCCGGCTTACCGAGTATCAGCGCGCGGTAGCGCTTCTCCGTCTTCTGTGCCTGCAACTCTTTCGAGAGCGCGGCCGCTGCCGCCGGCGTTTTCCCAAAGAGCATGAGGCCGGCAACGGGCTTATCGAGGCGGCGTATCAGTCCCACATAGGGCTGCCCCTTTCCCGCCCCCGCAAGATGCTTTCGCACCAGATTCACCATATCGGGCGCCAAGCCGCGCGCCTCTTCGCTCTCCACGCCGGCGGGCTTTACCGCGACCAGCACTTCGGCATCCTCATAGATGATTTCCATCTTCTCCTCCCGTAACGAGATTACAAGGCTCTGTCAGCAGCGCTTCCTTGGCGGCGCGACTCAACTTCTTGATTGCTGCCTCACGCCGCAAAGCCTCTCCCTTGCTCGAAAAGCGCTCCAGATAAACCAGGGTCAGCGGTCCCCGCGCCCTGGTATACTTCGCGCCCTTACCGCTTCGGTGCGCGGCCAGACGCCGCGCCATATCCACGGTGTAACCGCAGTAATAACTCCCGTCACCGCAAAGGAGGAGGTAGACATAAGCTGTCTCCTCCCCCTCCGCAGCGCTCACGGCGCCCTCAGGCACCTCGCTTTTCGCTCTCATCCTTATTCTCCGCCAGTTCTCGCTGCAGTTCGTCAAACTGCTGTTGCAGATTTTCGACCTTCTCCTGCAGTTCTCCGAGATCCGCGCTGTAGGCGTGCGCTGTCTTTTTCACCGACTTTCCGCCCACGCGCACCGGACGGGCCGGAATACCGGCCGCCGTGGAATCCGCCTGCAAGGGCTTTAAGAGCACGGCATTCGCCGCGATCTTGCAGTTGTCGCCCACCTCAAAGGAGCCCAGTATCTTTGCGCCCGCACCTATGGTCACATTGTTTCCTATCGTCGGGTGGCGCTTGCCCTTCTTGGTTCCCACACCGCCCAGGGTCACCCCCTGGTATATGGTGCAGTTATCGCCGACCTCCGCCGTCTCGCCGATCACGACGCCGGTTCCGTGGTCAATCAGGATGCCCTTGCCGAGCTTGGCCCCCGGATGAATTTCGATCAGCGTCATAAAGCGCGACAGCTGGGAAATGAAGCGCGCAATGAAATAGTGCTTGCGCTTCCAGAACCAATGCGCAATGCGGTATGCAATCAGCGCATGCACGCCCTGGTACAGAAACAGTACCTCAAAAAAACTGCGCGCGGCCGGGTCTCTCTCTTGGGTTGCGCGGACATCCGCAATGATATCGCGAAGCAGCATAGATTACCTCTCCAATACCTGAAGTGCACGGAGCGCTTTGGCAACGCCGTCTGCACCGACCTTGTCCGTAATATAACTCGCGTACGCTTCCAATTCTCTGTCGTGTTCGCCCATCGCGATGCGATGCGCGGCCTTACTCTGAAACATTGTGAGATCATTCACACTGTCGCCGAAGACGTAGCAATCCTCCGGCGCAATCGAAAAGCGCTCCATCAGAAGATTCACCGCTTTTCCCTTACTAAAGCCCTTCGGCACAAACTCATAGAAGCCTCTGCCGCGCGCTATGCCCTCAAAGTCCGGTGTCTCACGGATCAGCATTTCGATGCGGGGGTCTTTCTTTCCGCCGGGCACAGTCTGCACACAGAACTTGTCAAAGAGAAAAGATCTGTCCTCGAGTGCATTGACCTCCGTCTCCGCAAAACCGCTCACGTACTTGAGCAGCTTTTCCATGAGCGCCTCGTTTTCAAACGGTCGGTCGGAGAAATAGATTGCCTCCTGCGCCTCCAGAATTGCGTCCAGCTTAAGTTCCCGCAGCAGTTCGCGGAGTTCGATTCCACGCTCGTGGGAAATTCGCTGTTCCAGAAGCACATTGCCGTCCGCAATGATCTCGGTCCCGCAGCCGCAAACGGCGCAGGAAATGCCAAAACGCTCCATCTCATACTCAAGGAGACAGAGCGTCCGCCCGGAATTCAAATATACAAGATGTCCCGCCTCGCGCAGCGACCGAATTGCGGTCACCGCGCTCTGCGGGATCTCCTTGCTCTTGTCATCGACCAAAGTGCCGTCGACATCGAAGAAAAATAATTTTTGATTCATGCAATCACTTACGGCTGTGCGGGGCTTTCCTCGGCTGCGCTGCTCTCGGCACCTGCCTCCGCCGCAGCACTCTCCTCACCGGACGCCGCTGCCGCCGCGCTCGTCTCGGTCTCGCTCGCCTGCACCTTGTTCGCCTTGTCGAGGATGAAGTTTGCGACCTGAAGTTCTCTCGCCTGCAGATCCACCTGCTCCTGGCCGAGAATCGAGACCAGCATATCCTTCGAATAGCCGTAGCTGTCCTCAAGCGCCTTGTAAGCCGCATCGTCTAACTTGAGCTTTTCCTTCTTCGCAACCTCATCGACCATGAGCTTAACCTTCGCGACATTCTCGCCCGCCTCCAGCATCTGCTGGTCGTAGCTCTCCTGCGTCATAGAAGTCATCTGCAGGTAGCTCTCAAGCGTGAGACCGTACTGCGAGAGCTGCTTGTTCATGCGCTCCTTCTGTACCGCCGCCTCATACGCCTTCGCCTCCTCGTTGACTTCGAAGGTCGAATCGCTCATCACTGCGTCAAGTGCTGCGGTGAGTTCCTGGTTGCGCTCGTTCTTCTCCTTCTGTGCAAGAAGCTGGCTCTTAATCTCCGCACGGTATGCGTCGACCGTGGTCTGTGCGTTGTTCGTGGTCTTAGCAACCCACTCATCCGTCAATTCGGGCTGCGTCTTCTCCTGAACCGAGTTCACCGTGACATCGAAGGTGACCGACTGGCCCGCGAGTTCCGCGGCGTGATACTCCGCCGGGAAGGTAAGGTTCAAGGTTCTCTTCTCGCCCTTCGTTGCGCCGATCAGGCCCTCTTCAAAGCCGTCGATAAAGCTGTGGCTGCCGAGTTCCAGATTCTGGCCCTGTGCCGTGCCGCCGTCAAACGCAACGCCGTCCTTCTTGCCCTCGTAGTCAATGTTGAGAACATCGCCCTCCGCTGCCGGACGATCCACCTCGGTGAGATTCTGGCTGTTCTCGAGCATGTTCTGAATGTAGCTCTCGACCTCTTCGTCGCTCACGCTGACTTCATGGGTCGTGATTTCAACTCCCTCGTACTTGCCGAGTTTTACGCTTCCGTAGCTCTTCGGCTCCTTCGGAAGATTGGAATCCGCAGATCCGGCTACCGTGCTCTCGCTCGCATCGCTCGCAGTCTTTGCCTCCTTCTTGCCGCAAGCGGCGAAGGAAAGTGCCATCGCTGCAAGACCGGTCATCAGCAGCAGCTTTTTCGGTGAAAATCTCATTCTTATAACTCCTTTGTCTGTTTCTTTCCCCGCAGGGCCCCCGTTTACACTTCCGGGTAAAAGGCCTTAAACGCGAGGTACATATTGTAAATATCCAACTTGCTCGTCACCTCAAAGGGCGAGTGCATCGAGAGCACCGCGACACCGAGGTCCACGACATCGACATTGAGACGCGCCACATCGCCCGCAATCGTGCCGCCGCCGCCGAGGTCCAGCTTACCGAGCTCTCCGATTTGCCAGTATACCCCGTTCGCATCCATGATATCAATCACTTTTGCCATGAATTCCGCGCTCGCATCGCTGGCGCCGAACTTACCGCCGGAACCCGTGTACTTCGTGAGCACCACACCGCGGTTTAAGTAGCTCGAGTTCTTCGCCTCAAACGCATCCGCAAAGGTCGGATCGTAAGCGCCGTTCACATCCGCCGAGAGGCAAGCCGAATGCGCGAGCACATCCTTCAGATCCACACCCTCCGCCTGTGCGAGGTAGCCGATGTAATCATAGAGGAAGTTCGACTCGGAACCGGTGTTGCCGTTCGATCCGATTTCTTCCTTATCGGTGAGAATCGTGACCGTCGTATACTCCGGATTCTTGGTCGCAAGCTGCGCCATGAGCGCCGCATACGCGCAGACTCTGTCATCCTGGCCGTAGCCGCCGACCAGCGAGCGGTCAAGTCCGATGTCGCGCGGCTTCGCAGCCGGCACAAACTCGATTTCCGCTCGCGCGAAATCGCGCTCGGTAATGCCGTACTTCTCATTCAGATAGCGGAGCACTTCCAGGCGGAACGGCTCTTTCACATCATCGTCCGGATAGGGCGTCGTGCCGAGCACAACGTTGAGCTCCTCGCCGCGAAGGCCCTCGGAGAGCGGTCTCTGCATCTGCTGCTTCGAGAGGTGAATCAGGAGGTCGGTGATGTAAAGCACCGGATCGCTCGGATCCTCACCGATCGTGATTTCGACCGTGGTGCCGTCCTTCTTCACGACAACGCCGTGCATTGCGAGCGGCATGCTGCCCCACTGGTACTTCTTGATGCCGCCGTAGTAGTGGGTCTTAAAGAGTGCAATGTCATTCGACTCATAGAGCGGATTCGGTCTCAGATCGATGCGCGGGGAGTCGATGTGCGCGCCGTTGATGCGCACGCCGTCCGCCAAAGATCTGGTGCCGAACACCGTGATTGCCATTGCCTTGCCGCGGTTGGTCGAGAAAACCTTGTCGCCCGCCTTGTATTTCTTCTTGGAATCGAAACGCTCATAGCCGGCCTCTAAGAACATCTTCTCCGCGAATTTCACGCATTCGCGCTCTGTCTTACAAGACCCGAGAAACTCCATATAGCCTTTTGCAAACTCATGCGCCTTCTCTCTCTGCTCCGGCGCCTTCTTTGCGATGTTCGGATACTCCCAGCAGAGTTCCTTCTCCAACTGCTTGCCCTTGCTCAGTTCCTTGTCTGCCATTTCGTGCTCCTTTCCGTTTCTTTGTTTATGATATGAAAAACCGACAGCATAAGCTGGCGGTTTCTCATTTCGAAATAGGATACTATGACTTAAAGCTTGATGTTCTTCAGAAGGTCACCGAGGTTCGTCGTCGCACGAGTCTTCTCCTCGTACTTAAAGCCTCCGGTCTCCTCCAAAGTGTTGTTTCTGCCGGTGAAGTGATCGTCCGGCTCCTCGAGTGCGCGCATGGAAAGCGAAATCTTGCCGTCGCCGATCTTGATGATCTTAACCTTGACCTCCTGGCCCTCCTTGAGGACATCCGCCGGCGTCTTGACTCTCTTTCTCGAAATCTGCGAGACGTGCAAAAGGCCCGTTGCGCCGTTCAGATCGATGAATGCGCCGTAGTCCTTCAGGGACTCGACCTTACCGTCGACCACGTCACCGACCTTGAGCTCTGCGAGGCGCGCTGCCTTCTCCTTTTCCTTCTCCTCCTGCTCAATCGCGCGGTGAGAAAGAACCAGACGCTTCTTCTCCGCATCCGCCGTGATGACAATCACGTCGATGTGCTTGTTCTGGAAGTCCTCGAGCTTCTCAACATAGCTCGAGGAAAGCTGGCTTGCCGGAATGAATGCGCGCGTATCCTCAAGATACGCGATGCAACCGCCCTTCACCACCTCGATAATCTTGACGTTGAACTGCTCCTTGCTCTCCACAAGACTCTGAAGGTGCTCCCACTTGCCGCCGTCCTCGTTCTCAACCTTCTTTGCGGTCTTAAACGACTCGTTGATTTCCTGCTCGAAATCCTTCATGCTCTCTTCTGCCACTTTGTTACCTCCCCCGAATCCAGCCAAAAGGCCGTTATTTGCAATGAGTATAGCACATTATTCATCGCACTGAAAGCTCTGATTATATTTGTCTTAATTTTCGCTTGACATTGCATACAAAGCTGATATACTAATAACAGTTCCTATTATTGTTGGAGGCATCTATGAAAATACGGAAGCACAGTCGACAGCGGGATGCCATCCTGAAGAATCTGTCCTCCCGTCTGGATCACCCGACGGCGGATATGATTTATCGGGATCTCCGCGAGGAGTACCCCCGCATCAGCCTCGGCACCGTCTACCGCAATCTGAACCTGCTCGCAGAACTGGGGCAGATTCGAAAGATTCACTGCGAAGGCGGCACAGAGCATTACGACTATGACACCTCCGACCACTGTCACTTTGTCTGCAAGCACTGCGGCGGTGTGGTCGATCTCCCCTTGGAGACCGATCACCAGCTGAATGCGCTCGCGGCAGAGACGGGAATCGGGTCTGTCGAGTGCCATGCCCTCGTGTTTTACGGTATTTGCAGCAGCTGTCAGGCGGCTGCAAAGGGGACGGTCTCCCGGGGACGAGTAGCCGCGCCTCTCTGAGGACGCGCCGTCTCTTCCGCTTCGGCGGAAGAGATGCTTTTTGAACATGTCAGGCAATGAAACAAAAAACACATAGTAAAGGAGAGTACGATTATGAAGCAGTGGAGATGTACGGTTTGCGGTTATATTTTTGAGGGTCCGAGTGCACCGGAGGCCTGTCCTCAGTGCAAGGCTCCCGCGAGCAAGTTCGAGGAAGTGAAGGAAGACGGCAACATGGTCTGGGCTGCAGAGCACCAGGTCGGCATCGCTAAGGATGTCGACGAGGAGATCAAGGCAGGTCTTCGCGCGAACTTCGAGGGAGAGTGCTCCGAGGTCGGTATGTATCTCGCTATGAGCCGCGTGGCTTTCCGCGAGGGCTATCCGGAGATCGGTGAGTACTGGAGAAGAGCTGCTCTTGAAGAGGCGGATCACGCTTCCCGCTTCGCAGAGATGCTCGGTGAGGTTGTCACCTCCTCCACGAAGAAGAACCTTGAGATGAGAGTCGCTGCCGAGTTCGGCGCAACCCAGGGCAAGGTCGATCTTGCGACGATGGCAAAGAAGCAGAACCTCGATGCGATTCACGACAGTGTCCACGAGATGGCACGCGACGAGGCGAGACACGGCAGAGCTTTCCTTGGCCTGCTGAACAGATACTTCGGCGAGAATAAGTAATTTTTTCCCCGAACGGCTGTAAGAACCTTCCTCCATGGGTTCTTACAGCCTTTTTCTTTGCCTATTTCGCGCTTTTTTGTTACGCTCTTAACAGCATAAGCAGGAGGAACACCCGGTATGGAAGACTTACTGAAACGCTACTATGCGCATCCCACGGCGCGGGAACGCGCGCTCTTTTTGGCCGAATACGCAGCGGAGCCCGCACTCGCGGCCGAAGAGCGTGAGACCATCGAGCTGCTCTCCCGCCTGCTCACCGCGCGCTTCGGCGCGCGACCCGAACGGCGGCAAACTGTCTCCGACCGCTTTCTCACGGCCTTCATGGATCTTCGCGTGACTTATGCCAGAGACAGCGGTTTTCTTTCCCGCGGCAAACAAAAAAAAGAAGTGCTGCGCGCCTTCGCAGCCCTTCTTCTTCCCGATTTTTTAATTGAACCGATCAGCGAGAACCCCCGCTTTCCGGCGCTTCTCTCCGCCGAGTGGCGGGACTTTGCCGACACCCTCTTTCGAAGCTGCCTCCGCGATCCCGCCTACCGAAGCCGTGTGTTCGGCTTGGTCCCGGTTCCGGAGGAGATGATTGTGCGGCGCCTCCGCGAGGAGCTTCACCAAATCATGACGGAACTCCCCGCTCGCTTCTCTCTTCAGCGCGAGAGTTCGGTGCTCCGCGCGGTGATGGAAGAGTCCTTGTCCGCACTCACCGCCTCGTAGGGAATTCGAATGTACTTGCCGCGGTCCAGCGTGTAAGCGGATTTTTCACCCGCAGCCAGGGAAAGCGCCAGCGATAGCATGGCCTCCGCCTGACCGATTCCGTTGTTCTTCACGGTTCCCGTGAGACTCTGATCGCGCACCGCGGAAAGCCCGGGCTCGGTGCCGTCGATTCCGAAAATCGGCGGCAGGGGTATGTTGCTCGCCCGGTAAGCATCCAGGGCGCCGAGCGCCATGTCATCGTTGTTTGCGAGTATCAGCTCAATCCGGGTTCCGTAACTCTGCAGCAACTGCTGCACCTGGGTCTGAGCCTGAGAGCGATTCCAGTTTGCAAGCGCATAACCCAGTTTTTCGAGCGCAATGCCCCGCTCTTTCAGGGTCGAGGCCGCATATTCGGTTCTTAAGATGGCGTCCTGGTGCCCGGCCTCTCCCTCCAGTACCACGTACTGAATCACGCCGTCCTGATTCCGGTCCGCCTCCGGGTGTGCCTTTAAGTAGGCGGCCGCGAGTTCGCCCTGCAAGACGCCGGACTCCTTCGCATCGGCGCCGACATAGTAGAGTTTGTCCCAGCGCTCCAGGTCCTCTTCGACCAGCTCGCGGTTAAAAAAGATAATCGGCACATTCTTTTTCTTTGCCATGTCGATGATTTTTCCGGGTGCCGTCCGGTCAACCAAATTGACGCAGATGATGTCGCAGCCGTTGTCCAGCATCTGCCGCACGGCCTTGTCCTGCACTTCCTGACTACGTCCCGCGTCGCTGAGTTCAATCTGCACGCTGCGCGCCTCTGCGGCCGCCGCTTCGCGAAACGCGGTTGTAAGTTCCGAGATAAAGGTGTCGTAGCCGTCATAGACACTCACGCCGATTCGCACCTTCTTTTTGCCCTCCGGCTTCCGGCCCCGGCAAGCCGACAGACAGAGTAGCGCCGAGAGGAAGAGCAACAGGAGCCGAATTCGATTCCGCATCTTGCCTCGCTTTCACCGCACCAGCGGAAAGAGTAATTTCTGATTTTCTGCACTGTACATATTGTCTCTCGATACCAGGGTATCACCGACTCTCAGCTGCTCCATTTCCCGGAGCCTGCTCGAGAGTTTTTTCTTTGCCTCCGCGACCGCGAGATAGCCCATGTTGAACTCATTGATGACTATCATCGAGCGGATGTCGCCGCGGTCCAAACCGTAGAGATTGCGGTTCGAGTTGCCGATGCCGTAAACCAGAGGGCGGTCTTTTGCCGTGAGCGCATACGAAAGAGCCTCCGTGAGCGCACTGTCCTCAAGCCCCGCGACAATCGCCGCTCCCTCTGCCTCTTCTTGCAGCGAAATGCCGCTCCCGCGGAGCGCTTCCAAAACGCCCCGCCGTCTCTGTTCCACCGAGCCCCGAGAACCCGCGGCCGGAAGCAGGGCGACACTGCCGCCCCGCTCTGCCGCACCCTTCCGGATTTCTCTCCCGAGCGCCACGCCGATTGCGTAGTTATCGGCACTGACAGAGCCGAAACGTCCCGCGGCCTCCGTGTCGGCGTGCTCGCCGAGCAATACGACAACGGCGCGCTGAGACAGTTCCTCCGCCATTTTACCGCTGCCCTCGGAAGCGACCGGCTCTATGATCAGTGCCTGCGCGCCGTCCTCAATCTCCTGCGCCGCAAGTTCCCGCTCTTCGTCAAGCGTGGCCTCCTCCGGCACCATCACGTAGTTCAGCACGAGTTTGCTGTCCTCCGCCGCCTTTTCCATTCCCGCAAAGAGCACCGAGGTGCCGACATCCGCCTCGCGGCGCGTGAGCACCGCAATGCGCCCTCGTCTTCCCGCCTGCTCCGAGGCATAGCGCGTCCGCACCAAAAAGAGCGGAAGCAGCACGGCGAGCGCCGCCGCGACCGCCGCAATCCAAACCGCTGTATGCCGCTTCATCGTCCCTCCTCAAGCCGCTGTCTGTTTTCCTCGTTGTAGGGGATGGCCGGCAGGCATATGCGCACTTCGGTTCCCTCATCCGGCTCACTCTCGATGCGAAGCCCGTATTGGGCGCCGAAGCGGAGTTGAATGCGCCGCTGCACGTTCAAAAGCCCCACACCGGAACCGCGGCTCGGGCGGTGTTCCCCCTCCTTTAAGAGCAAAGGCACTTCCTCCGCCGGAATGCCGTAGCCGTTGTCCCGAACGGTGAGCACCAGTTCTCCGTCCGCAAGCTCCGCGCGGAGCAAAATCTCTCCCTCATCCTCCATACCCTTCACGCCATAGTAAATGGCATTCTCCAAAATGGGCTGGAGTATCAGTTTGACCGTGCAGTAGTTCCGCACCGCCGGATCGATTTCATAGCGCATCCGAAAGCTGTTCTTAAAGCGCACCTTTTGGATATTCATATAGTTCTCCGCGTGCTGCAGTTCCGCCTCCATCGAGATAACGGTCTTTCCGCCGCTCAGACTGATGCGGAAGAGGCTCGCGAGCCGGGTAATCATGAGTACGGCATCTTCGTGGCGCTTTCCTTCGATCATCCAAACCACGGAGTCCAGGGTGTTATAGAGAAAGTGCGGGTTAATCTGGGACTGCAGCGCGTCGAGCTCGCTCTTTCGCTTCTCCTCCTGTTCGCGCACTATGTCCCGCATGAGGAGCTGAATCTCCTTCACATAGGAACGCAGGGTGCGTCCGAGATGGCGCACCTCGGCGCTGCCGCCGATGTAGACCTGGGTCTCCTGCCCGAGCTCCAGTTTCCGTATGGACTCGTTGAGCAGCACCAGGGGCTTTGAGACCTGCGTGGCCGCCAGTCGGTTGACAAGCGCCAGCGCCGCCGCCGTAAAGAGCACAAGCCCGAGCGCAAGCTGTCGCACATTGAGAAGACCGAGCGCAAAATAAGTCCCGGGAATCACCCCCACCAGCTTCCAGCCGGTGTAGCTTACAGTCTCCACAACAACCTCGCGCCGCTCGCCCTGGAAAATTTCGCTGTGTGCACCGTCCGCATAGTTCGCCGCAACAACGCTGTTCTCCGCGACCAGTCCCGCGTCAATCTGCATGCGCCGCGGGTGGTAAATCAATTCACCGCGGCTGTCACAAAGATAGACATAGCGTCCCGCGCTGTCCTGGTTTACATCGTCCAGCATGTCCGCGACGCTCTTATAGTTCATATCGACCAGCAGTATGCCCTCGCTGCTCTGGCCGCCTTCGTTTAGTTCCACCGCGCGGCTCAGCGAAATGACCCAGTGGTAGCGATAACTCGGATCGTCAAAGAGATCCTGTACATGCGGGGTCGAGAAATGCAAATTCTCCACCTTGGCCGCCGCACTCCGAAACCAGCTCTGCTCCCGCACATCCGTATCCTGCTTCTCCACCGCAACCGGCGCCGCGCCGAGCAAGGTTCCGTCCCGACGGTAGAGCGCAAGGGAAACCAGATCGTCTCGATTCGCCTCGTAGAGCAGCTCCATCTCCCGGTTCGTGTTTTCCTTCGCAAAGTCCTTACTCTTAATCGAAGCGTAGTAAACCGCATCCGAGAGGGATCGCATGTTCCTGAGGTAATCGCCCAGATTTTCCGACACCCGGTGCAAAAGCTGGGCGCTGCTCTCGGTGAGGAGCTGCTCCGTGTGCCGCGCAAAGATGCGGTACAGCCCCACGCCGAGCAAGGCCGTAATGCTCACCGAGACCGCCGTAAAGGAGACCACGATAATAAAGCGGATGGAGCGCGGTATTCCGAAAAAGTCCGGTACCCTCATGCCTCGCTCCCCCGGCTGTCCTTATACTTGCTCGGCGACATGCCGAACTGCTTTTTAAAGACATAGCTGAAATAGTTCGGGTCCGCATAGCCTACTTTTCGCGCAATCATATAGGTCTTCTCGCTCGTCGAGAGCAGCAGCTCGACCGCCTTCTCCATGCGGAGGTCGGTCAGGTATTGCACAAAGGTCTTTCCGGTTTCGCGCTTAAAAATGGTCGAAAAATAGGCGGCACTCACGTTTAAATGCGAGCACATCGCATCCACGGTGAGTTCGCCCTCGGCGTAGTGCTCGTTGACATAATCGAGTGCCCGCGCCGCAAAGGACCTCGCGCTGTCCGCCCGCTTATGCTGTATCATCTCCCGCATTTTGCGGCAGACCTCATCCATCCAGCGCGTCAGTTCGCCGGGTTCCAACTGCTGTAAAATGCGGTACATCGCGTCGTTGTCGCCGAAAATCTCTTCGGCGCTCAGCGCATTGTCCTTTGCGAAGCGGTACAGTTCCCCGGCGGTCTCCATCACAAAAAAGCGGTACTCCTGCACCGAGGCCTGTGCCGCCGCGTTCTCCGCAATGTAGCGCGCAATCGCAGCACTGAGTTCTTCCTCCTTTTCCATGCGCATCTTCCGAAAGATGTCCTGCATGGACTCCCGCTCCGAGAGATCGGTGCCGTTCTTCTCCTGCGGCGCAATCTCCGAAATGCTGATTGCCTTACCTGTCCCGTATATCATGCGGTAAGAGAGCGCATTGCGGGCACCGGTGTAGGAGTCTCTGAGTTCATGAAAGGCCGCACAGACCTTTCCCACCCCTATGGTGACCGTCGCACCGAGCTTTGCCGCCGCGAGCCGGCAAAAGCGGTCGCAGGCGTCGGTGAGAAAGCGAAGCTGTTCCGTCTCCCCGAGTTCCGCGAGCATGACTGTATTGCCGAGATAGCCGAAAAAGCGCGCGTGAAAACGCTGTCCCAGGCTCTCCTCCGCAAGCCGCCGCACCGAAGCAGCAATCATCACGACACTGACCCCGTCCGGGAGCCCCGCGCTTCCCGTATGGATTACCGCGGCCGCACAGGGAGAAGCGCCGAGTTCCAGCTGATAGTCCTCGGCCTGCCGCGCAATCTCCTCCTCCGGAATCTTGCCGTCCAGAAGAGACACAAAAAAACTCTCCTGCAGCCGCGGCAGACTTTTCTCGTAATAGGCCTGCAGCTGTTCCCGGTTCTGTCGCTCTGCCCTCTCTGCATCCAGACTCTCCCGTATCCGAAGGAAGAGCTTCGAGAGCTCCGCGGCGTGCACCGGTTTTAACATATACTCCTCCGCCTCGAGGCGCAGGGCCTCGCGGGCGTATTCAAATTCATCAAAACCCGAAAAGACAATAATGCGTATATTCGGGTAGAGTTCCTTTAATTTGTGCGCAAGTTCAAGCCCGTCCATATAGGGCATCTTGATATCGGTCAGAACCACATCCGGCGCGCTCTCCTCGGCAAACTCGAGCGCCTCGATTCCGTTGTGCGCCTCGCGCGGCACGGAAAAACCCAGGCTCTCCCAGTCTATGGTTTGCCGTATTGCACTGATTACATCTTCCTCATCGTCCACCAACATGCAGGAATAGAGCATGGTATTTCCTCCCATTCAAAAAACCGCAGCTTTCGCTGCGGTTTCAGTATAACATATGCGGGCTCTTTGCGCCTTTTGCGAAACTTTACTTCTTCTGAACGTACTTTAAGCAGTCCAGGGTGACAGCCGTCAGGATGATGATACCCTCAAAGACGAACTGGAGGTTGGTATCGATACCGAGTATGGTCAACGAATAGGTGAGTGCCGTGAAAATCAGCACGCCGACCACAACGCCGGAAATCTTACCGATACCGCCGGTGAAGGAAACGCCGCCGACCACGCAGGCCGCGATTGCGTCCATGTCCCAGCCCTGGCCGTAAGCCGCCGAACCGGAACCCACCATGCGTGCGCACTCAAGCCATGCGCCGAAGCCGTAGAGCACACCTGCCATCATGAAGGCGCCCATCGTGACCGCGAAGACCGAGATACCCGAGACCGAAGCCGCCTCCGGGTTGCCGCCGACCGCGTAGAGATTCTTTCCGAAACGGGTCTTGTTCCAAATGAACCAGACAATCAGAATTGCCACAAGTGCCCAGACAATGATGAGCGGGAAGCCGTTCACCTTCGGGACAATCATTGAAGCGATGCCCGGCTCGATGGCACCGAAGGACACACCCTTGGTCGCATAGGTCACGAGGCCGAAAATAATCAGCATGTTCGACATGGTCGAAATGAAGGGGTGCATCTTGAAGCGCGCCGTGAAGAAGCCGGCAATCGAGGTAAAGCAGGTTGCAAGCACAATGCAGGTCAGGAGCGCAAGTACCGCTCTTCCCACATAGGGCAGAGAGGTGAAGTCAAAAATCTTGCCGAAGACCGCACCGGTGTTGATGCCCTTATGCATGATGATGGTCGCGGCGACCATGCCCATACCGGTCATTCTTCCGATCGAGAGGTCGGTACCGGTCAGGAGAATCAGACCCGCAACGCCGAGCGCAAGGAACATGCGCGGAGACGCCTGCTGCAGAATGTTCAGGACATTGTTATAGGTAAAGAGCTGGGTGTTCTTCACAATCGGCGTCACAATGCTCAGCGCAATGAAGATCATCACGATGACAATGTAGAGACCGTTCTTCAAGAGGAACTGGCGCTGGTTAAAGGTGTACTTATAGTTCTCGATGCGCTGTGCCTGCGCCTGTCCGAAGGTGAAGCGGGACATGCGGAGCAAATCGATCATGTGATACTGCTCGGCAAAGGCCTCGTGTCTTCTGTCCTTGATTGCCTGCAGTTCCTGCTCGTAGTTGATCTTTGCATCGAAGAGCTTATTCTTGTAGACGTAGTTCTCGTCCTTCAGCTCCTGCTGCAGATCCGCACCGCCCTCTGCGCGGAGACGGGCAAGCTCTTTCTCATGCTCCTTGCCGAGCTCTGCGACGCGCGCCTGATAGCGTGCCTTTGCGTTCTCCTTGTCTCTCTTGCAGTTTTCGGTGACCGGCCCCAGATAATCCTTCTCATAGTGCTCTTTTAAGTAACTCTCTGCCTCGGCAACGAGCCCCGAGACCTCGGCCTGGTTCTTACTCTCAATCGCCTGTGCCGCCGTGAGCGCCGCAGTTGCCTCGGCAATCATCGCATCCTTCTTGTCCTTTTGGATGTGCTTGTCTTCTTTTAAGAGCTGAATGCGATTCTTCAGCTTCTGTACCTGATCGCTGCCGTCCTTCCGGAGCGCGTCGATCTTAGCCTGTATCTCTCCGACATGTGCGCGAATCGGCTCGATGAGCTTTGCCTCTTCCTCGGCGCGCATCGCAGCGTCCTTCTCTTTTCCTAACTGACTCATAACTCTCTCCTCACTTTACAGGTACTTTGCGCTGAGACGCAACAGTTCTTCCTGGTTGGTCTCTTTGGTCTCGACAATGCCGGACAGATAGCCGTTCGACATCACACCGATGCGGTTCGTGATTCCCAGAATTTCCGGCATCTCGGAGGAAACCACGATGATGGTCTTGCCCTCTTTGCGGCAGATGTCCGAGATCTCGTCCTGAAGCCCCATGCGCGTAATCGCATCGAGCGCGGAGAACGGCTCATCCATCAGGAGCAGGTCGGGGGCGAGAAAGAATACGCGCGCCAGTCCGACGCGCTGCTGTTGCCCGCCCGACAGCTCATGCGGATAGCGCATCAGTAAGTCTTTCAGTCCCAGCTCATCAACCAATGCGTCCAGCCGCTCCGCATCTTCATCGCGGCGGATGCCCTTGATCTCTGCTGCAAGCAGGATATTCTCGCGCACTGTTTTCCATGCGAGGAGCCCATAGTTCTGTGGAAGAAAGCCGATCCGCAGGGCACGCGGATCAAGGGGCGCACCGCCGCAGGTCACCTGCCCCGATGTCGGCTGAAGAAGCCCTGCACCAACGCGCAGGAGCGTCGACTTGCCGCAGCCCGATGCACCGATCAGTGCGAGCACCGTGCTGCGCTCCAGCTGCACGGACACATCCACGAGCGCATGGACCGTATCGTCTCCGCCCCCGTAGTCCACAGAGACATTCTTAAAAGAGAGCACGCATTTTCCTCCTATGTCCGCCGTGCATGACGCCTGCATCCACACAGAGGAGGTGCCACTGCGTCATGCTTCGGCATTTCGTTTCTCATAGACACCGCTGAGGATGTCCTCCCACCACGACGTATGCTCACGATACCACGCAACAACCGCTTCAATGCCGTCATCGAATTTCGTCTGCGGCTGCCAGCCGAGTTCCCGTCCGATCTTGGTCGGATCGATGGCATAGCGGCGATCGTGCCCCTTGCGATCCGTGACGTAGGAGATCTGTTCCTCTCCCCTGCCCAGAACGCGCAGGATCGTACGGACGACATCGATATTGGAGCGCTCATTGTGCCCGCCGACGTTATAGACAGAGCCTTCCACCCCATGGCGTACAATCGCATCAATGGCACTGCAGTGATCGTCCACATGCAGCCAGTCACGGACATTCTTTCCATCGCCGTAAACGGGGAGCTGTTCCCCCTTCATGGCGCGGATGACCATGAGCGGGATCAATTTTTCGGGAAACTGGAACGCACCGTAATTATTGGAACAGCGCGAGATCGTCACGGGAACACCATAGGTACGCGCATACGCCTGCACGAGCAGATCTGCCGACGCCTTGGAGGAGGAGTAGGGACTGGAGGTGTGCAGCGGTGTCTCTTCTGTAAAGAGGAGATCGGGACGATCCAGCGGAAGATCGCCATATACCTCGTCCGTCGATACCTGATGATAGCGTTTGATGCCATATTTGCGGCACGCGTCGAGCAGGATGCTCGTGCCGATGATATTCGTTTGAAGGAAAATCTCGGGCGTCTCAATCGAGCGATCCACATGTGACTCCGCCGCGAAGTTCACGACCACATCGGGTTTCTCGCGCGCAAAGAGTGCATAGACCGCCGCGCGGTCGGCAATGTCGCCGCGCACAAAGGTGAACTGCGAGGACTTCCTTGCCGCGGCAAGGGTCGCGATATTCCCCGCATAGGTCAGAGCATCATAGCAGACGATCTGATCCTCCGGATGCTCACGCAGTTCATAGTAGACAAAATTGGCGCCGATAAATCCTGCGCCGCCCGTAACGATCATCTTCATGGCTGATTCCTCCGCATCGTTCTATATCCTCTTTTATTTTCGACGCACCTCACGTTTTCCCTTCTTTCCCGATTTACAAACAGCAAACGCATGTGCTATGATAGAACTAAGGAGGGATACCGCATGACGAACCGCACCTACATCGCGATTGATCTAAAATCCTTCTATGCCTCGGTGGAATGTATCGAGCGCGGACTGAATCCGCTGACGACGCATCTCGTCGTCGCAGACGAAAGCCGCACGACGAAGACGATCTGCCTTGCCGTATCCCCTGCGCTCAAAATGCACGGCATCGGCGGACGCCCGCGCCTCTTTGAGGTCGTCCGCGCCGTGCGGGACGCAAACGCCAAGCGGAAATACCGTGCGCCGCAGCACAGGCTCACGGGTGAGACAACGGATGCGACAGAGCTTGCCGCATCTCCGCACCTCGGCATCGCCTACCACATTGCCCCGCCGCGCATGGCACTCTACGTCGCATACAGCGTGCGCGTCTATGAGGTCTATCTGCGGCATATCGCGCCGGCGGACATCCACATCTACTCCATCGACGAGGTGTTCATCGACGCGACGAGCTATCTGGACACCCTGCATATCTCCGCACACGACTTTGCCCTGCGCCTCATCCGCGAGGTACTGCAGGAGACCGGTGTTACCGCAACCGCCGGCATCGGGACGAATCTCTACCTGGCAAAGATCGCCATGGACATCGTCGCCAAGCGCATGAAACCCGATGCGGACGGGGTACGTGTGGCACAGCTGGATGAACTGAGCTATCGGCATGCGCTCTGGGCGCATCGCCCGCTCACAGACTTCTGGCGCATCGGCAGGGGCTACGCCGCAAAGCTCGAGGCAAACGGCCTCTATACCATGGGCGATATTGCACGCTGCTCCCTCGGCAAGGCGTCTGAGCACTATAACGAGGATCTGCTCTATCGTCTCTTTGGCGTACAGGCAGAGCTGCTCATCGACCATGCCTGGGGCATCGAGACGACGCGCATGGAGGACATCAAGCACTATCGCCCAAAGTCGCGCAGCATCCACCACGGACAGGTGCTGCAAATGCCATACGCCACCGACAAGGCGCGTCTCGTCGTGTGGGAGATGACGGATGCACTCGCGCACGATCTCGCCGTCAAGCACCTCACCTGCGACCGCATTGAGCTGACCATCGGCTACGATGTGGAGTCCCTCACGCGCCCGGAGATCCGTTCTCTCTACCATGGCCGAATTCGGACAGATCGATATGGCCGCCGTGTCCCGTGGCCGTCACATGGACACTGCACCGTGGAGCGCGGTGCGCCGCCGCGTACATTGATGAACGCACTGACCCATCTCTACGATACAATTGTGAACCCGCATCTGCTCATCCGACGCATCACGATTTCTGCGCAGCACCTTCGGACAATCGAGCAGCACAGCGCCGATGCGGAGCAGCTGGATCTATTCTCTGCCGACGAGGCCGCAGGTACTCTTCTGACGGCGGAGGAGCGTCGTGCACAGGACAAGGAAAAGGCACTTCATGCCGCCGTTGTTGCCATCAAGCAGGCCTATGGGAAGAATGCCATCCTGCGCGGGGCAAACTTTATCGACGGTGCAACCATGCGCCAGCGCAACGGACAGATCGGCGGACACAAAGCATAGCGCACGCACGGATAAAAGGAGGCACGACCA